>JABAOC010002899.1_pt5 | contig 24003 bp, 19 predicted proteins | sample 7062161 | NCBI WGS metagenome assembly JABAOC01 (sample SAMN14538625, study PRJNA623070) | marine sediment metagenome | biome: marine biome [ENVO:00000428]; feature: marine pelagic biome [ENVO:01000023]; material: deep marine sediment [ENVO:00002113] | place: India: Gulf of Khambhat ... | reverse complement strand
ACATTTATTATTTCACCAATGGATTTTTCTGATTCTGCTACTTTAATAAATCCCTGTATAGTATCAGTTACGAATGTAAAGTCGCGAGTTGTGGTCGTCGTTCCAACAATAACTTCATCCTTAATCATGCATTGCATAATAATAGTAGGAATCACTGCTCTCGGTGTTTGTCGAGGACCATAGGTATTAAACGGGCGAATAATGGATACCGGTAGCTTATAGGATTTGAAATAGCTTTCTGCAAATTTGTCTGCAGCAATTTTACTAGCCGCATAAGGGGATTGAGCTTGTAAAGGGTGCTTCTCATCAATAGGTACGTAATTGGCAGAACCATATACCTCACTAGTAGACGTTATAATCAATTTTGATACTTTTTCTTCCTTGGCCGCATGCAATATATTCAGTGTTCCTATGGAATTGGTTCTAATGACCTCTTGTGGATGAACGAATGAATAAGGTACACCAATCAATGCACCTAAGTGAAAAACAACATCCTTTCCAATACAGGCTGATCTAACCGAATTTTGATCTTCTAGATTCCCATTAATGATCTTTATCTCTTTCCTCATTTCATTAGATAGATATTTCAAATTTCCAATATTTTCAGTTGAGGTATACCTGACAAAACAAGTGACCTGCGCCCCCAGTGAGACCAATTCTTCAGTTAAATGACTTCCGATAAAACCGCCAGCCCCTGTTACTAAAACTTTTTTATCTTTCCAAGAATGCATTATTATCTCCATTGGGATATCTATATAATTTATTAATTATTAAGAACTTAGAATTTCTCGTAATGAAGTTACCATATACCACAAATGTTCTTGATTAAGTTTGGAGTGAAATGGCAAAGATAAAATATTCTTACATACCTTTTCCGTGATTGGCAGCATCCCCTCTTGGCAACCAAGTTTTCTAAATACGGGTTGAAGATGTACCGGTGGAAAGTAAATTTTCGCTTCTATTCCCCTTGTCTTTAAAGCATGTAATATTTCGTCACGGGATAATTTTATCTGCTCAGGCTCTATACTGATTGTGTACAACATATAAGTATGTTTCCTATTCTTACCCATAAAAGGCGGTGACAATCCATTAATCTGTGAAATTTCTGTAGATAAAAACTTGGCATTTTTTCTTTTTTTCGCTATAATTCTGTCCAGTTTCTGGAGCTGTTTAAGGCCAAGTGCTGCTTGCATTTCGGTCATTCTATAGTTATATCCTATGGCAACATGATGATACTGGAAATCCTGACCATGATTTTTAAACAAACGGATATTTTTAGCTATTTCTAAATCATTTGTGGTAATCATGCCACCCTCTCCAGTTGTGATATTTTTCGTGGGAGTGAAACTAAACATAGCAGCATGACCAAAGATACCGACTTTCTTGCTTGCATATTCTGCTCCATGTGCTTCTGCAGCATCTTCAAAAACATGCAATTGATATTTCTCAGCTATCTCTAATATTGGAATCATATCAGCCGGTTGTCCACCATAATGAACCGGTATAATAGCCTTTGTCCTATTTGTAATGCGATACTCAATATCATCAGGATCGAGATTAAAGGTTAAAGGATTAATTTCTGCAAAAACAGGCTTTGCCCCCACATGCATGACAGAGGTAACCGTAGAGATAAAAGTTAGTGAGGGTACGATAACCTCATCGCCAGATCCTATGCCATAAGCAAGTAGCATTAAATGAAGGCCTACTGTTCCATTAAAAGTAGCTATAGCATATTTTGAGCCAATGTATGCCGCAAACACCTCTTCAAATTCTCGAACCTTCTTGCCCTCGTTTATCCATCCAGATCGAACGACTTCATAAACAGCCTGGGCCTCCTCTTCACCAATATCGGGTTCAGCTAATGATACTTTCATTCTCATTTTTAAACAAACGTTTTTTCACTATTTCCCATATACTATTGTTACATATAATCCCAAATCCTACTCATGAATAAGAGAGGGGATTGCACTCCATTATTTAATAAATGGATGATTGTTTTTATTCGTCTTTATTTATATCAATAGTTACCAACCTAGATTGAGGTTGGTCTTCTGATGTCGCGCAATTGTTTCTTTGGATAGCCGTCTCATCGATGTTTGCTTGTAATAATGCTAACTCCTGAGCCAAAATCTTATTTTGTTCCGTTAATTTAGAAATAACTATTGAAAAATGGAGAAATAAAACTATGCCACAAAATATTATCACTATGTATAAAGCAGTAGGTGCAGAGTAGATGCCTAAAAAATCTGCCATTTTTTCCAGCAGATCTCGCCAGATAGATAAGACGAACAAAATTAATGATAAAAAAAACCATAACAATGAGTATTGTTCTAGCAATTTCTTTTTTCTAATTAATTCAAAAACTAAACCTGTTATTAAAAGGCTCCCTATTACGGCAAAAATCTGAATACGCTGGTTCATAAAAAATTATCTCCTTGTACCCCTATTAGTACTACTACATAAACTCACAAATATACCTAACAGAACTTTTATCATATAGTAAATCGATTTAACTAGAGTGATGGAAGATTTCCCTGAGTTTCTTTGCCGCATCTGAACAGGGATTTCAACTATTCTGAAATTATTCTTAACTAATACAACTACTGCTTCCACTTCCGGATAATCCAACAGGTAGTTATTGGATAAAAATTTAATTGCATTGCTATTATATGCTCTAAAGCCTGAAGTATTGTCAGTTATTTTTTGCTTGATGACTAAAGAATTCACGAACGAAAAGATTACCATCCCAACTCTGCGAGAAAGCGGGGTATTATAAGATCGATTTTTAGTTAAATATCTGGATCCAATGACCACATCTGCTTCATTATTAAGTATCCGATTAATTAACGCCTCTGCCTGTTCTGGAATATGTTGACCATCCGCATCGATCTGCACTGCGATATCATATCTTTCTCGTTTGGCATATTTAAAACCGGTTTGTACAGCACCGTCGATACCTAAGTTAAAGGGAAGGGATACAACTTTTGCCCCTTTTTCTCGAGCCACTTCGGCTGTACCATCGGAAGAATCGTCATCAATAACTACAACATCCATTTTGATGTGACAATTATGAACCTCCGATAGGACGCTGCCTATATTTTTACACTCATTCATTATAAGCAGGAATAATCGCTATTATTCTGTGTTCTTTCATATCGCACTATGGATTATTCACTCTCACACCTGTTGGTGGCATCGGTGGTGTTACATCCACTACAGGTGGAAAGTTATATGATTGAGTCGTATAAGTAGTTACCGAGCTTGCCGGTAAAGTGTCTGTGAAAGAATTACCAGAAACTGTAATATTTCCAATAGGCTGACTATTCTCAAATTTTGAATATCTAATCTTGTTTAATGAGCTAACACTTAAACCAATCAGAGAAAAATCCATTGGTTTAGACTGGTCGCTTGTATTTAGAGCGACAATGGTAAATATCCCATCGGGATGAAGATAGGCCGAGGTAAGGATGCCTTCTAAATTACCAACAGCCGCTATCCTCTGAGCTCCGACAGGGATGTAACGAGAAAATTGTCTGAAGGAGTAATATTTAGGTGTATAGCCGGTAACTCTTAAGGGCCTCCATGACACCTTTATAAGAACCATCTTGCCCCCTCCTGATCCATAACCATTAAAGAATATCAAACCAGTACAATTAGTACCTGTAAGGAAATCATGCAAAAGAACAGCCGTAGACATTGCTTCCTCATGGGAATCGGTTTGACTTGCCCATCCAGCCCAAAACTCAGTATTCCAGATAGGAATTCTCGAATTGTCCCAAAAACTACGAATACGCCGAGCATCATCATCCTCTATATTTCCTACCCCATAATGATAAGCATAAACATTTGGCATTCCAACCGCACTTGGATTATAGTTATTGGCATTCCAAGCACCACATTCAGGGGCTATGATCTTAGTGGAAAGCCCATCTTGTTCAAATCTTGCTCGAAGAGCTTCAGCTAATTGCGCAACTTCTGAAGGCGAAGCTCCCATACAGACCCCCATATCTGGCTCATTCAGAATAGAAATCCATTCAATACTAATCCCTCGTTTTTGAAAATCTTGAACAAAGGCTGACATCATCTCAGCATACTCGACTTCTCTATTATGGCTACTCCAAAGCCAATTAGGTATTATCCAGGGAGTTACAAAAAACCTCGTACCAGCCTTAGCAAATCCCTCAACCATTCTTAATTCAATGTTATATTCTCCACCTACTGTGCCAGCAGGCCTGCCAAAACAATCTCCTTCTGTGTAGAGTCTTGAGGGATCGAAAGCAGACCAATTAAAAGTATTTGGGTCGCTATTATCATTCTCCATCTCAAAACCAGCGGGGAATGGAATCCTCATAATACTGATCCCCAAATCATTGACTAAAATATCAAATAGGTCGCTCGACCCAATGTCACTCGTTTGACCTGGTCGGCACTCCAAAAATAGTCCAAAACCTTCAATGGTCTGATATTTTTGGGAAGCATTAATTGTTATGTTTGTTTGTGCCGTGTTTGCCGAAAAAGACAAAAATATCATACCTAAAATCATCGAGATATGTACGAGCAACTTGTTTAATTTCTCCATCAGTCACCCTATTTTTTATTATTAGAATTTCTATTATCTTTTCTTATCTATTGAAAATCAATGTTATTTTTTATCTTACTCTCACACCTGTTGGTGGTACTGGTGGAGTTTTATCTGCTAGATTTCCCCATCCATCACCCAAAATCTCAATAGCCGACACCTTTGGAAAGTTGATTCTAGCTGAGAAATCGATATTAAGTTGACCATCTGTAACCGCCACTGTAAACTCACGAACGGCCGCCGCTTGATACCCAACCTCAGCAAAAATATCAAAACTATCTAATACTTTGTCACCCTCAATCCATACATCAAAGATTCTTTGTCCGGGTGATTGTGCTCCCTCCCAAACTTCAGCAAAATGCAATCTTACCCGATAATTTCCATTGGGTAGATCAAATATATAACCACTTAACCCCCACCTCTCGGACTGATAAAGCGCATCATCTGTCGTATTGGCTATCTCCACCGGGCCTGACCGAACTAAGTCCTGCCCACCAACATAGCCCCAGCCCCCAGAACTATAGGCTTGATCTCCAGCCCAGTCTCTGCTAGCCCCATCAGTATAGACGTTTCCTCCGCTATTCACGCGCTGCTCATAAATCGAGAACATATACGGCATTGAGGTGTTCATCGCTATGACATTTGGTACCAAAGCCCTATCTCTTACATTGCTAATGTATATCCTATAGCTCGGCCCTGGTGTATGATCCGTGGTCGTTAGATGAACAGTAACAAGATCAGTATTCAGCTCTGCCACCGTTACCTGGATTCCATTATCTATTGAATAATTGGAAATATCTTCGGCTGAGGCTTCTTCCACGAATTCAGAAAAAACCACTTTTAATTGGGTTGAACTTAACAGACTAACTTGAACAATTGTTGGTGGCATGGTGTCAGAAAGAGTGGCAGCCTGTACCGGATGGCTATGACCAGATTCCAGGCCTGATCCATTTACAGCTATAACAGTGTAGGTATAGGTGGTACTCTCAAAAAGACCTCTATCTGAATAGGAAGTGTTCGAAGTGGTGCCAATCTGTGTCCCATCTCGAAATATTTTGTATTCCCTTATCCTACTCTCTGGATCACTGGACGCATTCCAGGTCAAATTAATTTGACTTTCATTAACAACTTGCGCTAACAAACCACTTGGCGGTGAAGGAGGCGTATCGTCCGCAAAAAGATTGATGGATTGAGTCGTGTATGTAGTAATCGAATATCCTTTTAGACGATCAGAAAAATTTGGTCCGGAGACAGTTATACTTCCAATATCCTGACTTTTTTCACCATCCGAAAAGCGGATTCGATTTAAAGAGGAAAAGTTTACGCCATTCAGCTTAAAAGATATATCCTGGTCTTGTCCCAAGTTTACAGCCAACAAAGTAAAGATATTATTGGAATGTACGAAAGCCGAGCATAAAATTGGCCAACCAACTCCTTGCACATCTATTCTTTTGGCACCCACAGGGATATAACGAGAGAATTGCCTGAAAGCGTAATATTTAGGAGATGGAGAGGGATTAAGATCCCACCAGTTCACTTCTATTAGGCGTTGGCCCTGGCCGCGTGGGTTTCCACCAGTAGGAGCATAAAGAAGCCACCACAACCATGCTGTGCTATTACCTGCTACCAGTGCATTATGGATATGAACTGCTGTATAAAGTCCTTCCTCATAGGTATCTGTTTTGGACATGTCACCACCTGCAAGGATGTAGTTACATGCCTCAGTTTGCCAAGTGGAGATACTGGTTTGAGCATTAAAATCACGAATTTCGTCATAAATCCCTCCCCCACTAAACCAGGGCTCGGTATAATTATGATAAGCATACACATCCAAATACTGATAAGCATCTGGATAAATCCAGGGAATACCATCTAGATCGCTAGCTCCCACACCGCTATATTCAGCTGCAACAACCTTGGTATCCATCCCTTCCTGTTTAAGTCTTGATTTTACAGCTATTACTAGATCACTTACCTCCCTTCCATTCGTCACCCAAAATATATTTGGTTCATTGTATATACTAACGTGAGTTATCGGAATATTAAACTGTTCCTTATATATTTTTACCGTTGCATAAATGAGTTCTCCCAACTCATCGGCTTTTTCTGGAATGACCTTTCCATTATAATAGCCTGAAGTACAAAGCCAAGGTGGATAAGTCCAGGCGCACATAAAAAACTTATCTATACCTGCCTCCCGAAGTTTTTGAAGTGCTTTGATATCATGCACAGATTCTCCTTCTATCCTACCATCTGCATCTCGACGAGGATTATAAGGATTGAAAGCGCTCCAATTCGTATTAAAAGGATCATCATTGTCATTCACTTCTTCAATGCCGGAAGGGAATCCAATTCGGACAATTGAAATGCCAAGGTCGTTAACCAACATATCCCAGAGTGGGGTAGTATCATGACCACCTGTTCTATCAAACGCTGAACCATCAACAAATCCCCCAAAACCCTCAATAGTTTGGTACTGAATATTGGCATCAATAGTAAGATTTACACTTTGTGCATTAGCAGCAGAAGAATTCAAGCTAATGATAAGTATTGAGATACAGAAGATAACTAATAAAAAATAGATTAGATTTTTTGTTTTACCAAATTGATTACTTAACTCTTCAATTATCATACTCCACCTATTTGATCATAAATCCTTATCCTATTTTAAATACTGCATTCGATTATCTCTTCTTTTTTGAACCTTATATTCTTTGCAATATTCATACCATTTTGAAATTGTTTCTACATAATCATCCAATTTACAATGAATAGTTCCTATTATTTTCGGTAATAGTACAAACTCATTTATAAAAGAAATTACATATTAGAAATTCAACAATGGATAAGGGTATTTATAGTCTATGTACTAGTCAAATTTCTGGCTCAATTGCGATAAACTTTGATCCCCATTCCAACTGTAAACAAATACTGTTGTGTTTGCTTTGGTGCTATGTTTAACTAGTCTTTCTTGTATAAAATTTACTATCTCTTCTGGCACCTGTCCCTCAAATCGGAAAAAATCAACGATAATCCAGCCTCGCCGATTCTCTGTTGTTATTTTGTTCAAGTTATTTGCATCTTTAAGGACAGGGATATTAGCATAAGGTTCAAGTTCATAATCTCTGCTCCTCTCGACTTCATGCATGGTTCCTAAATCACCACCATAGATACAGAAATCAACTTTTCCCAAATAATAAAGTGTATTTAGTGTCTGCGAAGTAATGACGATATCGTTCGATTCTAAATATTTTTTAACGTATTCGCAAGCTTCTCTCCAATCCTCATGGGTTACAGCGCCGTTGGTGTACAATCCTCCTAAATGGTTCGGCCCAGATCGAATACCGGGAATTTCAAAGGAATTGTAAAACCAGCGGGAAAAGGGTAACCAAGAAAATGTTATAAGTATAATCACAATATTTAATTTGCCTTTAGAAATCAATCCCTTAAGTTTAGTGTAATTCCTAAAAGTTCGCTTAGCCGCCTCTATCTCTACATCGATTAAATTGGTTAATCCATAAGAAGCAATAATGAGAAAAAGCGGAAATATATTGAAAATGTATCGATCTACTTTAGTCTTAAAGAACAAGGAGTGGAGAACAAAGGGAACTCCACAGCTTATTAAAGTATAAAATCCGACACGATTCAACCTCAGTACTGCTTGAATAGCTCCAATGAGTAATAGAGCGCCTAACGGAAACCTAATATTGGAAATTAAAAAATCCAGATAGGTAAATTTATCTCCTGCACCACCGTGTTGGGCCCAAAAAGGATGAAATTGTGAAAGCTCTAATACTTTATTACGTAAAGCTGGTGATCCTAGCCAAATTGTCGTACATACGAGGATAAAAACGAAAAAGAACCCAAAATATTTTGACTTTAAACCATCTCCAAATCCATTTTGAAGAACAGAAAAACATGTCATTACGCCCCAATAACATATTAAACTGATTAGAAAAAGGGCTGTTAAGCGATGGATATATAATGAAAACAGGAGAACGACACCTGAAAGTAAAAGCCATTGCCAGTTTATTCCCCATTCAGAAATATAATCTTTTATTTTAAGTCGGGGACTTTTACTATTGGTGTTTTTAATTTCCCTTTGTCCCATTTTCTCATTTTTTTCATAACCGAAATAGAAAATATAAAATCCCAATAGGAAAAAAAATTGGAACATAGTGTACATTCTGGACACTCTGGACCATCCAATCTCAAAAGGAAAAAAAGTAATGAAAAGAGCAGAAATTAACCCAACTTTTATATTGAAAAGCTTATATCCTATCCAAAAGATGAGTGGAATGGCAAGAATTCCGAAAAGCGCACTGGGAAATCGGCAGGCAAACTCGCCTTCACCAAAGATTTTCATCGATAAAGCAACACAATATGTGTAAGGAAGTGCCTGAGTATACGGCCAACCTGATGGCAGCAATGGCCCCTTTCCTTCCAATAGGTACTTGCCAGCGTAAAAATGATTTAATTCATCAATCCAGAAACTTGGCACTCCTAAGTTTGCTATTCGAAGACTGGTTCCTATAATTACAAATAAAACTAAAATTCCTATAACTAAGCTTAATCTCTTTGGCATTATTCAAACATTCGATTTTGTATTATCTGTTTAACTAATCTATACTCATTAAAGGTTAAAATATAACAGTATTCAGTCATTGCGAGTTCCTTACGATAATCATCGTTATAACTGAAAGAAACGACAATGATTTCATGCTGAGCGCAGCGAAGCATCTCTTGCCGACAATGCAAGGGATTCTTCACTCCGCTCTGCTCCATTCAGAATGACAGCGTTTACGGAAAGTCTTCTGACTCTGATAACGAGAGTCTCTTAGAAGGAGCGTAGTGACGAAGCAATCTCATGATTTTAGAGGTATTACTTCGTTAACGCTTCACAATGAATTCTTAAATTTAATAAGTTCTCGTTCAGGCACTAATTAATCTCTGAACAAAAACCCTAATTGTTGATTGGAACGAATACGCCTATACGAAGCGGATTTCAATTCTGCCTTATTTTCATAGATTTAAACACACCCGATGTCCTTCATACAATCAGGGTGTATCGTTTTTGGTTCAAGTACGAATTGCTCGCTTTTTTTATTAATTTTTCATTGACTGGATGAACGAAATTTTAACATGCGACAAAATAGAGTTTCATAACCCTCAGTTATTTTATCCCAGGTGTAATTATCTTTAATTATCTTAGCCGCCTTTTTTTGATATTCCTTTACAACCTTTGGGTTATCTAATAAAAATTGCATTTTGTCTTTTAAATCTTCGGGCTTTTTTGTATTAAAATATAGCCCGGAGTCGGAAAGCACCTCACGATGCTCAGGCACATCATTGGCTAAAACGCAATTACCAAATCCCATCCCTTCTAAAAGTGCTGGATGAGTACCTCCTACTTCAGTAGCCTGAACATAAAAATAAGCATTTGACTGAAGTTCTTTGTATCCTTGCCCGAATATATAGCCTGTAAAAATGATTCTTGGATCTTGCGTCCTCTTTAATTCTTTGATATAATCTGTATTATAAGGAGCATCACCCACAACAACTAAATTAAGAGATGTTTTCACTTTTTCAAAAGCGTTAACTACCAAATGGGCATTGTTTTCCGGTTCTAATCTACTAACATAAAGTACATAACTTTCTTTTTTCAGGTTATATTTTTTTAAAATACCATCTGTCGGAACCTTTTCAGTTGGTCCACCATAGGGAATAAAACTGGAATCTTTACCAAATTTTTTTTGATAATATTGCTGAATATGTTTTGAATCTGTGACAATGGTATTAGGAAGAAAGGTAGCTAAGCATTCAGAAAATCTATAGAAGTTTTGCCCTAGCTTGTTCCATTTTTTTCTTTGCCATTCTAAGCCATCTACATTCAAAGCAACCTTTTGACCAGTAACTCTTGGCAACCATGAAAATATACTGTTAACACTATTACATATTAAAATGACATCATATCTTTTGACTAAACTATGTAATGCACATATTCCAGTATGAATAATGGTATCAAAATATTTATGGCTAAGAGTGGGTAGGATTATGATTTTTACACCCTTATAAAATTTGTCCTTATATTTAATGATATTCGACCTTCCATAAACAGTAACATCATGCCCCCGAGAAACTAATCGCGGAGCTAATTCTTCAGCAAAGGTTTCAAATCCACCATAATTAGCCGGAATACCTCTAATACCCATTAAGGCTATTTTCATAACTTCCGTCCCATAACCAACATTATCGTTTACTATTCCAGGCAGGGCTCAATTTACCTCGACAAATATTTACAATAGATACTAATAAAACTTTATTCATGAACAAATACGTTTTAAGTAATTTGGTCTTCGCCACTAAAATTGTTAATCCAATAAATAGAGTCCCAATAAGGGGATGAATCTTGAAAAAAATAAAAACTAATAAAAAGTAACCGAATATAGCTATAAAAGGCTGCATAGCGTTCAATAAAAACTCTAAAGGAAAGACCAGTAGACCAAATAATCCATAGCGAGGATTAAAAAGTAACTTTCTGTGACTCCAGAATATTTGTACTAATCCTATTCCTCTACGAATTTTTTGTTTCTGGAAATTATCAAAATCCGCAGGAGGAATTTCATAGAATGTAGAGTCAGCCATGTATTTAGTCTTAAATCCCTCTTTCCGAATCTTAATTGCGAAATCCGTATCCTCTGCAAATGTGTTTTCATTTAGAAATATCTTTGTAAACTCTTTTTTGAATGCCATAAACTGTCCATGAAAAACCGGTGCTGAGTCCAGACTGGATTCCCATAACCTAAGCTTGGTGTATATTTTTCGATATACATACTCATAGATAAATAAACTTTCATCCTTTTTTTTGTATGAAGAATGTATGCCACAAACTGCTCCGACATCCTCTGGCATAAGATGATGAGCACATTTATAAAGTGCATCTTTTTCCAGTACAACATCAGAATCTGTAAGGACTATCATATCACCCTTGGCTGCGTTAAATGAAGTTTTGAGTCCCCCCACTTTTCCTCGTTCATACTGATTTTTTACGAGGGAAATCCTGTCGTATTTATCGACATATTTCTGCACAATAGAACATCCATCATCTGTCGAAAAATCATCAGCAACTATGATTTCCCATTTATTATTTGGATAATCCAGTTCCAGGCAATTCTTCAACTTTTTGTCTATGACTTTTCCTTCGTTATGCATGGGGACAATAACAGATATAAAAGGTAATTCATCTTTGTTGTATATCGTTCTCGACGCTTCATCTTTCATTTACATGTACCTTATTCTAACTGATTATATCTTTATTAAATAAATTCTTAATTCATGGTATGATTCATATATTTTTTTATCATCTCTTGTGTAATCTTCCATTTGTTATTCACAGAGCTTAACAAAAGCCCCATCATAAAAATAATTGTACTTAGTATGATCATCAATGCTGTAAGGATTGTAGTTCCAACATGCCAAAGTAAACCCGTCATAAAATATTCGATGACTATCTTAATGCCAAACGCTAAACCAATTGATAAAAAGAATAATGAAAAAATGGAAAAGAATTTTATAGGATTATAATCGCGGAATAATGTGATAATGGTATACAAAATATTCCAACCATCATTTATGGTTTTGAGTTTAGACTTTGAACCTTCTTTTCGAGCTTTATAAAATATCGGAATTTCCTTTACGCGATATCCTTCCTGTAGACTTCTAATTGTCAATTCGGACTCCACTTCAAATCCACTAGATAGCAATACCATCTCTTTTACAAATTCACGACTCATTATCCGATAACCAGAAAGGACATCTTTTAAATTAGTATTAAACGTTTTATTAATAATCATCGTGAGCAGTTTGTTGCCAAATTTGTGAGAAAGAGAAAAAGATTTCTCTTCATAGTTTAACCTAGCTCCGACAACCATATCTGCTTCTCCATTTTGAACAGATTTAATAAGTTCTTTAACATTATCACCTGAATAAGTATCATCTCCATCTACCATAATGTAGATGTCGGATTCAATATTATTAAACATAGCCCGGACGACATTTCCTTTACCTCGTTTCTTCTGAAATAAAACCATAGCACCTTCCTCACGAGCTAATTTGACTGTATTGTCCGTGGACCCATTGTCATACACGATAATTTGAGCATTGGGGAGTTCGTTCTTGAAATCATTAATCACCTTTGAGATAGATTTCTCTTCATTTAAAGTGGGAATCATGACTGTAATTTTCATCGATCTTCTCCTTTAAGCACCTGCCCCCCACAAATCTACCATTCAATAATTTCTTCAATGTTATATTCTTTAATATCCTTTGCATGGGTAAATATTATCATCTCGCCTAGTAAGCCGATTGAAATTAGCTGAATCCCAATAACTAAAAACAACGCACCAAGAAGAAGCAACGGACGTCCTGCAATTGGTCCCAGAGCTAATATTCGGTAGATAAAAAGATAAATTTCTATTGCTGCTCCAAAAAGTGTAAAAATTGCACCAAAAAATCCCAAACAATGAATTGGTTTTTTAGAGTAATTTGTTAAAAATAAAACAGTGATTATATCGAGGATACGCTTGAGATATTCCTTAAAATATTTGGACTTTCTGAATTCACCCCGTAATTGTTCTATCTTTTCTTCTGTAACCTTATAACCTTGCCGAGCCGCCAATATTGGTATGAAATTATTGAGATCTCCATAAACATTAATGTTTTCTAATACTTCTCTTTTAGTCACTAACACACCACTATTAATATCATGCAAATTAAGTTTGGATAATTTCCTAGTTATGGAATTAAAAACTTTAGATATTATTTGATTCAATTTAGCATCTCTTCTCGGATATCGCCAGCCAATTACTAAATCGTTCCCATCCTCAAGTTTGGAAATAAGTTTTGATAAGTCCTGGGATTTAATACGGACTCTTGCAGTAAAATATATTATTATATCCCCAAAGGAATGTTTTATACCTGCATCAAAAGCACTTGCCTCCCCAAAACTTGAGCGCAATCGAATCAATTTTACTCGCAAATCACGTTCTGTAATCTTTACTAACTTATCATAAGTCTTGTCGATACTTCCGTCATCCACAAATAGTATTTGAAATTGTCTTTCATTTCTTTCCAAAAAATTTATTAGTGACTCATATAACTCTTCAATATCATTTTCATGATTCTTTAGAGTAACAATAATTGAGATCTTGGATTTAGAAACAGGAATACTCTCTATTAGTTCTTTCTCAACATTCATTTTAGTAGCAGTACTTTGTAAATTCATCTTATTTTTCCGCTCAATTAGAATTCCACAAAATAGATTACTTTTTTCTTACCTGTATATACAATTAACACCGCAATTAAACCAAAGAATAAAAATTGAAATAGGGTAACACTTAAAAGAAATAAGAGAGCAAGTAATATATTAACATCTGCAATTTCAAAATCATCCTTAATCAAATCCACTATTGCCCAAAATCCTGTTACTCCTGGAATAAGAAAAGAATAAAAAGCTAAGGTGCTAAAAAAATGTAAAGGATTTTTAAGATATTTTAGAAACAAATTTAGAGATGTTAAATCCATAAGAACTCGAAATGTTCGTGTCAGGTTATATTTAGATTGTCCAAATTTTCTTGGATAGTGATTTACGACGATTTCAGCAATTTTTGCACCTTCAATTTTTGCTAACACAGGAATAAATCGATGCAATTCACCATAGAGATTAATTCTTTTAATGATTTCTTTTCTGAAAGCTTTTAGCGAACAACCCGTATCGTGAAGATAAACTTTTGTTACAGAACAAATTAATTTATTGGCTATTTTTGAAGGAACTTTACGGATCCACAATTTATCTTTGCGGTTTTTCCTCCAGCCACTCACAACATCATATCCTTCTGCTAATTTATCCAATAACTTCGGAATATCTTCAGGATCATTTTGAAGATCTCCATCCATAGCAATTATACTGTCACCAATTGCTAATTCAAAACCAGCCGCCATGGCAGCGGATTGTCCGAAATTTCTTCTAAATTTAACAATACGTGTATTATAATCGTTTTGCTGTATTTCCCTTAACAAATTTAAAGTATTATCAGAGCTGCCATCATCAACAAAAATTATTTCATAACTTTTGTTAATTCGCTTCATGACACGCGTTATAGACTCATGAAGAAGAAATACATTCGCTTCTTCATTATAAATAGGAATTACTATCGAAATATCTACTTTTCGGTTGTTCATTAATACTATTTTCAGCTTTTTTATTTGTTGTCAATTATTCTATGTCTTAATGACTTAACTAATATAATCAATGCAGTAAAAATGAGTACTTCTATCAATACAGTCCATAAGTTATGATATGAACATAAACTCAAGAAAAATTCACTGGAAGTACCTGCTTTATGAATATCTCGAAAAATTGATATCGAGCTTATGAAATAATCCTTTGAAAATGGCCATAATATTTGTTCTCCGTAAGACGGTGATGTATCGCGAGTAAAATAATCAACAATAATATGTGAACCGTACAATAAAAAGACTATCCCAAAATTTTTTAACGTTTGTTGGCAACGTTTAAATTTATAATAAACTGCAAAACATACCGCTATGATTAACGAAATAAAAAAACTGTGCGCAAACTGGTGATGATATTTATTCGGTTCTCCAATCAAAAATCCAAACAGATAATCTATATCTGCTAAATTAGTAATTACGATAAATCCTATTAACTCTTTCCAATTTATTTTTTTCTTTATCGCAGAATGTATAGCATAGCCACATAAAGAATGTCCTATCGGTGATGCCATACTCATCGATCAACATTTTTTTTCAGCCAAAGTTCAAGTACTAATAATGCCCATAGGCGGTGGGAATTATTTTGTTTACCTTTTAAATGGTCATTCAATAAATTTTGAATATAATTGTTATTAAAATATCCTCTCTTTTTAATTATATTTTCTGATAAAATATCTGAGAGAAAATCTTTTACTACTGGTATATCTCTCAACCAATTTTTCATGGGTACGCTATGCCCTAATTTATCTTTTCGATAAATAATTTCGTCAGGTAATATTCCCACCATGGTCTTGTGAAGAATATATTTTGTTTCCGATCCTTTTAATTTCAAATCTGACGGAATCGTTGCTGCATATTCGACCAGTCGAGGATCAAGCATGGGAAATCTACCTTCTATTCTAAAAGCGCGAAGTAATTGCATTCTTCTCAGATAAAACCCAACTACTGTATTGTAATCACCGTATAAAGACCTGCTTAAGTAATCATTTCCATTAGCTTGCTGGTAGATAGATACTATCTCTTCCAGTGGGTTGTATTGTTTTAATTCAGCGAGTGTATCAGATCGAATTAATCGGGAAAGTTCTTTATCGGTGTAATAAATACGCCAGCGATTGCTGTACAATTCAGGGGGAAAATTATAACTATAGGCAAAACGTTTCGCTTTAACTAGTAAACTCTTCTTCTTTTTTGTATCCGGAAATAATTTAGATATATTTATGATTGTTTTTTGTAACACCTCAGGTAGCTTTTCAAATTTTTGTGCAATTGTATCGGCTTGATACACAGGATGTCCTGCAAACAACTCGTCGCCACCATCTCCCGATAATACATAACTGGTTTTCCCTTCTGCTTCCCTGCCCAGTATATAAGTTGCAATTTCTATGCCGATATCACAAAATGGTTCTTCCATGTAGTTCACAATTTCAGTAATAGATGTAACTTCCTCAGGAGAAAATTCAACTAAATGATGCTGAGTATTATATCGATCTGAAATAATCTTTGCATAATGTGATTCGTCAAAAGATTTTCCCCGACATCGAAATGAAAATGTATGAATTGAACCTTTAATTGACGGACTCATAAGACCAACTACCGAACTTGAATCCATACCGCCGCTCAAGAATGCACCATGGCTGTTTTTCCCATTTTCAATTCGGATTTGAACAGAATCCCGCATTTGTGGTAATAGCTCTTCGATGTATTGTTCTTTACTCTTAGTGGAATCTACTTCAAACGACAAATTCCAATAGCAATTAATTTTTAACCTACCCTTTTCCAACTGTAAGTAATGTCCAGGACGCAACTTATTAATGTAAGATATAATTGTCTCTGTGCTTGGATTGTAGTTAAACAATAAATAATTGCATAGGCCTTGATAACTAATCTCAGCCTTGATTTCGTCGTGTCTTAATAACGCTTTTATGGAGGATGCAAAAATTAATTTTTTGCCATCCCAATAATAGTACAATGGTTCAATTCCTAAATGGTCTCTTGCCAAAATGAATTGTTGTAATTCTATATTCCAAACTCCAATAATAAAATTGCCATTTATTTTATTAAAACAACCCAACTTTTTTTGAGAGTAATATTTGCTAATTAAATGTGCTGATGAATAAAAGTTATTATTTTCATTAATTTCAGAAACTAAATCATTCTTATTAAATATATTTCCTAAAAATACAGCTCCTTCAACTTTTTGCTCATTCTGCCATAAACCGGACTCATCGTCAATCGTTTCTACGCCAGTAGAAGTGACACCTACAGTTATATTTTTATTTTTTATTACGCATATCTCATTATTTTCAATATAATTTTGACCAAATAATGATTCGATCTGACTATCAGATATTTTTATTTCAGGATTCGCATAAATAATACCAGCTATCATATTGTTTTCCTGTTAGTAAGTTTATACAATCATTTTTATTATTTTGATTCTTCCGTATCATTTCGCCGATCACGTATTACTTTTGCTGGGGTACCGACAGCAATGGAGTACGATGGAATTTCATTTGTAACTACCGCATGAGCACCAATAATTGAATCTCTGCCGATGGTCGATCCATCCAATACAGCAACGCCTGCTCCCAGCCAAATGTTCTCTTCAAGCATAATACCTTTCGCAGTCCGGCCTTGGTATAGAATTGGTATATCTACCCGATCTGCGACATGGTCTCCTCCAACTAGATAACAAAACGCTGCCATGAGATGATTCTTTTTAATGACGATTGAACCCAATGAGGAAATAACACAGTTGAAGCCGATATTTACATTATCTTCTAGCACAATATCACCATCATGACAAGTAAGAATGGTATTACGCCCGATGAATACCCCATTACCAATGATAATTCCTTTATTTCCACTACCCTTGGCGTCCAGCACACAATGATCATCTATAACAACATTATCACCAATACGAATTTTATGTGGATGTCTAATAGCAATGTTAGTACCAAAAACTACATTACGCCCCACCTGGCCGAAAAAGATAGGATAAAGCTTACTTCTTAACAAAATTCCTAAGGCACCCGGAATCCCACTAAAAAGTGTAATGATTAATTCATATTTTATCATTATCCATAAACCTTTTTCACCCACAATGAGCTCTTGATATTTTTGCATCTTAGACTTTTTAGCATCAATGAGTTCCTTTTGAGTATCTAGTATCTCTTTTTGTGTAGCTGTATTTTCGTTTGGCATATCTTTTCCCTCAAATAAATTCAATTATTTTCTCAAAACGTAAATAATTCCACCCACGATTCCTAAAAATAAAATCATACCGTATGCGATCCACGAAAAAGCAACGGCTGAGGCAACCGGAGCGCCATAAATGTTGAAAAAAAATACGTATAAATTTTCTCGAATACCAATTGCATTGATCGATATCGGAATCATTTGTATAAATAAGGCAAGGGGAATAATAATCCAAAATTTGATAAACGGGATGCCAAGTCCCAAAGCTTCAGAAATAAGGAAATAATGAAAAATTACGTTTATCTGTAAAAGCAATGAAAGTGCTAATGAATAGATCAATGCCTTATTTTGTCCTTTAAAATTCACAAAAGCATCAGCAAACTTTTTTATCTGTTTTCTAAAAATCTTAAAACCTGGTAAATCAATTATTTTTGATAATCTCTTCGCTTTTCCTTCATGTATAAAAATGCCTTGAATGATAATAAGCATTAATAGAAATATGATAACCACCCACAACCATATATAAGGTACTTGTCGATTCACTTCACCAGTCAGAGCTAAGGCAATGGTAGCAAATACTAACAATGCGAACATACCAATAAATCGTTCAACGCCGACAGTAGCGATCGATTTCAATTTAGAATAACCTTTTCGCCATGAATCATAAGCCCGAATCGCATCACCACCGATAGTAGAAGGTAATACATTGTTAAAAAACATTGCCACAGCATAAGACTGAACCAGGTATGATACAGAGAAATTCATATCTTGTGTCGCAGATAATATACGCCAGCGATAGGCACTCGCATAATAGCCAACAGCGTGCAGAGAAAAAGACAGTAACAAAAGATAAAGGTTTGCCGATTTTATGGATATCCATATTTCATTTAAATTTGTTTTGCGAAGTATGTAATAAATTAGCACGGTGCTAATTATCGCTTTCGTAGCTGTCAATAAGATGTTCTTAAAATCTTTTTTCTGGGACTTGGGAGCTATTTCAGCTATAGATTTTACATCTTCAATTCTATAAATTTCCATTATTTTTCTCTTTTTTAGTTAAGATAACCATTTTCACGATACCATGCGGCTGTTTTTTCTAATCCTTCTCGCAAAGAAATTTTGGGGCGATATCCTAACATACGCTTCGCTTTCGAAATATCAAAAGCCCGATCTTTGATAAAAAAATCAACGCGACGCCGAAAAATGGGCGGTTGAATTCTGATAGGATAACAAGCAATTTCACATAATAAGCCACCTAACCAAACTGGCCAAACTGGTATCTTTCTTTTCGGCACAGGCACTCCAAGCACTCCGGCTAAAAGCTGGACAAATTCGTTCAATGGTAAATATTCATTCCCTCCAAGTGTAAATATTTCGCCAACCGCCTCATCTTTTTCTCCACATAAAATAATACCATCAACTAAATCCGTCACATAAGTTAAATGATATAATACACTTCCTTTGCCTATCATCACAAACTTTCCATTAGAGACATACTTAAATATCTTTAAGAAACGCATATCTCCTGGACCATAAATTCCAACAGGTCGAAAAACAATCCCTTCAATGTCATTTTCGTTAAAAAATTGTAATGCTAATTTCTCTCCTTCGACTTTAGATTGTTGATAAACATCACCAGGATTGTAAGGTGCTGTTTCATCAGCAGGTGGACTTTTGATTTCGCCTTGGACACCAACCGTACTGCAATGCACAAATCGACGTACTCCTGCATCTTGAGATGCTTCTAATAGATTCTTTGTCCCTTCTACATTAACGTCAAAAAAATAGTGTCTTGGTACATTTTGTTCTCTAAAAATCGCTGCAATATGGTAAACCGTATCGATGCCTTCAACAGCTAGGAGTAATGTATCTTTTTTCGTCAAATCACCAATGACAACTTCTATCCCTAACTTTTCTAGCTTTTCTGTATTTTGATCTGGTAATGATAAAGCACGTACAGAATAACCTCGATTCATTAATTCCTCAGCAAGATAACCACCTGTAAATCCCGACGCACCTGTAACTAATACTTTTTTGCTCATATTAATACCTTACTATTCATGATAACCATTAATCTATTCACATCACACCCAATCTCTGACTTACCAACATCCTGAATAGTGAAATCCAGAATGATCTTTATCTCATCAACCTGGAATGTAAATATTATTCACCTCTTCAATTTCTTCCTTAATTTTCGATTCATTCCAACTCAATTCTTTTGCCATAATATTGGCAGCTTCTTCAAGAGTTCTTTCCCCAGGATGACCGGCAGAGCCTAAATCGGTTCGTCTTAATATGACATCCGACAGCTTTTGTGCCATTTCTTTACGAATGCCGTGGATGATCTCTGCCTTCAGCACTTCGCTAGAATTGGGCATTGTTTCAAGCAATTTAGGATCTTCTTTTTCATATTCAAGAATATCGTGGTAAGCTGAACCATAATTATAACCCAAATGACGCATGACCGAGGAACTCAAATTATGCGTTTGGTCATTGATTACGTCATTCATAAAATCTTCAAATCTTTCAATACTACCACCATAGAGCGGTGTTTTTTCTGTTATACAATGAGGAGCGATACGATTCAATTTGTTAAAAACTAGATCAATTGTTTTTCGAGCAACATCTCGGGCAGTAGTATATTTAACGCCGACAACAGTAATTAAACCATCAATATGGTCACTTTCACTGTGGTCATAGATTTTGTAATGTTTTTCTAAAATAACTTCGCCAGTATTCGGATTTTGAGCTACCATTGGAAGAAAACCGCCGTAGAAAAATGTGATCTCCTCACGTTTAATATTTGCCTTAGGATATGCCTGATTTACAGCCGATAAAAAGTCTTGAATCTCTTCTTCAGTGACTTTATAATTATCCTGTGATTTACCTTTATAAACTAAATGATTGGTCCCGATGATAGTGTAATCACGCCAAGGCGCAAAAAACAACATGCGGAAGGCTTGATAAACAGAACCATCTTCCCGAACATATGTATAAGGTCCAGATAATCCAGCAGCATTGTTATCCAAAAGTTTACGATTGACCACGATGTTCATTGCGGTGGATAATTGGAAATTTTGTCTAGGCAATTTACTATTTAAATTTTCTAAGACCTTATCCACCCAAGGACCGCCATTGTTAACAACAATACGCGAACGAATACCAAATTCTTCAGCTGTTAATATGTCCTGAACTTTAATACCAGTTACTCGATCACCTTCCTTTATAAATCCAATTGCCTTCACATAATTCGCTACATCAGCACCGATATTTGCTGCGGAGATCACAAATGAAAGAAGCAATCTCTCGGTATTATAGCATTGGCAGTCATACCAAATTGCGCCACCATTCAGGTTATATTTTTCATAGCCAGGAATATAATCTTGGACTTTGTCTTTAGAAATTGTATAACCTCTTGGCATGTATTTATGGGGATCACTCAATTGATTTCGATCAAAACCAACAATATCGTTTGCCAATAATGCAGCGAACATTGCTGGACGACTTTTGAGTTTGTAACTGTAAGTCGGCATGACGACTTGTATCGGGTACACGAAGTGTGGTGCAATATGCATCAATACAATTCTTTCATGAATAGATTCACGCATTCGCTTTATATCCAAATGCTGCAAATAACGTAAGCCTCCATGAATAATTTTTAAGCTATTTGAAGAAGTTGCACTTCCAAAATCACCTTTATCAATAAGTGCAACCTTTAAACCTCTCAAAGCTGCGTCCCAAGCAGTCGTAACACCATAAATTCCTGCACCAATAATAATCACATCATATTCATCTCGGCTCAACTTTTCTAGATCTCGTTTCATATCTAATTCCATCTTCACAAAATTATTTTTCTATGAATCTTTTTTATTATAATGTGAAATTGTAAAAAAATTCTTGATATTAATAATAATGTTTCATTTGATGAATGAATTTCTAATCATAAATAAGAACAATAGAACATTAAACTTATCGACAATTAGATATTTTTGCTGATATTTTTATTATAAAATCTTTGTAACAACGCCTGAATAGAGTTAGACGTCTTCTATTACCCAAAATAGAAATACTATTCCTTCCCCCTTCGATAATTTAAAACATCCTCCTTAATTGATTATTTGCACTAATCTGCAAAAAACAGTTATATGAGTTCATTTCATATAGATATCATACCACCTACCAAAAATCATCAAAGCCCATAATCTATGGCTATGATTATGAAATCCTGCCAGATGTTGTTTTTTTAATTTGTCTACATATTCTGGATTAAAAAAACCTTCTCTTTCAATTTTCTCAGGAGCAAGCGTATCCATCATAAGCGGCTTGAGTTCCTTTTTTAACCAATTTTTAATTGGAATACTAAAGCCTTCTTTGCCGCGATATAAAATCTCTTTGGGAAGTAAATCTTCCATAGCTTGCTTTAGTATCACCTTGGTCTTTCGTCCTTGCATTTTGTATTCACCAGGAATGGTTGCTGCAAATTCGACGAAACGATGGTCAAGAAACGGCACCCTCGCTTCTAAAGATGTGGCCATACTCATTCGATCAACCTTGACTAAAATGTTATCGACTAAATACATTTTCAAATCAACATACATTTGTTTGTTGATATCATCAGAATGATTATAAGCGACATTGGCAAAATAACTTCGAATAAATTTAAAAGTATCTTTTTCCAATATCCCACTTTTCATATCTTCATTATAGAGCAGGTCTTTTTCTAATTTCTGTAAAAAAATCATCCAGCGCATATGATGAAGATCTTCAGGTAGTTTCATTCCTTCAACAAAGCGTTTGGTTCGATTAATCAGCCCCTTTTTCTTGGAGGAGGGAGGTATGAGATCGAATAATCGAGTTAAAAGACCATTGTGCAAAGGTCCGGGTAAAAGGGTATAATATTTTTTTGCGATTTGATCTGCAATGTAGGTATCATATCCTGCAAACAACTCATCGCCACCATCACCAGAAAGAGCAACTGTTACATATTCTCGTGCCATTTTAGACACGAGATATGTAGGAAATATAGAAAAATCACCAAACGGTTCATCAAGAAATCCGAGCAGATTATCTGCTAACTCAACGGCATCTGGCTTAATAATAAATTCATGATGATCCGTTTTAAATTTCTCAGCAATGTGTCGAGCATACTTTAACTCGTTGTAAGTTGAATCTTCAAAACCGATAGAAAAGGTCTTAACTGGCTTATTCATCACCTGTGCCATGAGTGCGACGATAGTACTGGAATCGATACCACCGCTCAAAAAAGCCCCTAAGGGCACGTCGCTCATCAACCGAATTTTTACGGCTTCCTGGAGTAAATCTCTTAAATTCTGCTTGATCGCTGCTTGACCAGCAACATTTGATTTTAGCTCAACCTCCCAGTAGCTACGGACCCAAATTTCATTATTACGTAACTTCAAGGTATGTCCTGGTGGTAATTTTTTAATATCTTGAAAGATACTGAGTGGAGCAGGAATGAATTCGAATGTGAGAAAATGATCGAGCGCCTGTAAATCAATTCGTTTTGGGACGTCGCCTGCCTGGAGAATTGATTTAATCTCCGAACCGAATATTAATCGATTCTTATCAAAAAGGTAGTATAGAGGCTTGATCCCAATGCGATCACGGGCAAGAAACAGTATATTTTTTCGATGATCCCAGATGGCAAAAGCAAACATCCCATTAAATTTCTGTACACAGGATTCACCGTATTCTTCATAAGCATGAACAATAGCCTCGGTATCTGTCTGAGTTTTAAATTTATGACCAACTTGTTCTAAATCTCTCCGTAAATCTTTATGATTATAGATTTCGCCATTAAAGACCACCCAAACGGTCTCATCTTCATTAGAAATCGGCTGTTTCCCGGTCGCCAGATCGATGATGCTCAACCGTCGCATTCCCAAACCGACATTTTGATTGATGTAAAT
>JABAOC010008919.1_pt2 | contig 24028 bp, 17 predicted proteins | sample 7062161 | NCBI WGS metagenome assembly JABAOC01 (sample SAMN14538625, study PRJNA623070) | marine sediment metagenome | biome: marine biome [ENVO:00000428]; feature: marine pelagic biome [ENVO:01000023]; material: deep marine sediment [ENVO:00002113] | place: India: Gulf of Khambhat ... | reverse complement strand
TTGACATGGAAAAAATTAAGAATACGTTGGAAAAATCGTTGAATAAAAAGAATAAAAAAGAACTTTCAAAGATCACAGAATTACAGGGTTTTGTATTCTTTAAAGTCATCTCTACAAACAAGATAAAAATTGACAACAGTACCAGCGAAGACATTATCGAACATTTGTTACCAAAGGGTTTTGTTCTCATAGCATGGTACCGCTACCGAACTGATACATGGGTCATTCAGACAGTTGAAAAGGTAACGTGATGTTTCCGAGTTACATAGAACGGTATCATAAATTTAAAAAACTATTGATAGAATCGGAGGTGAACCATGATCATACAATTTGCAAAGGATTTCACGAAAGAGGTTCTCAGCATCGGCAAAAAAGCCGTTGACGTGGCATACCATACCACATCGTGAAATAAAAAATGCAACCAGACGGTCTAATTGAACTTGGATAAAAATCTCTTAATTGTTGGACCAAGCTAACCCTACTTCAATCATCGTTAATGATTTTAGACTAAGACTAGCATCATGAGGCTATGATTAGAGTTTGCCTCCATTTTTAAGGAGAAATCATAACTATAATCACTATTTATGACTAGATGATGGAAGCAATAATTAGTAGGCATTTAGACGGACCTGGCGGGTTTAAGGGGATTTTACAGGAGAAACGCTGCATACAATAAGGCTTTTTCGTATTTGCTTGTTCTTCTTTTATTTAACTTTGATATAGGTATCTAATTTTGCTAATGGTGTTTTAAATACATTAACGTATATAATTTTATTGCTTTTATACCACAAAATTTATTAACGAATACTTTATACGTTAATGTATTATGGGCGATCCATAATGCAATTAACTATTAACATTACGAAAAAAAACAAAGATAAAATTTTTAGGTTTATCGAAGAGATACTAGAAGACGAGGAAAATCATCTTGATTTGAACAAAATATTGATAGATACAAAAAGTCAAACAAATATATCTGAAGACAGGGATTATTTACATGTTCCAGATCAGATTATGGGATTCAGCGATGGGAAGAATGGGAAGATAGGGTTCTATGTCAGCAAGGAAAGAATAGGAGAAAACAAGAGGATATCTAGCGTAGGTAGTTGGGGGCAATTTAACTCTTTCTTTCCTATTAAAGCTGCTTTAAGAATTCTAGCAAATCATATGCTAGATAGAGATATATTATCAGTTAAATTGGATGATTTTGTCACTGTTTGTCTTGATATATTTAACAAAAAACATTATCATAAAATCAGAGGTTTTCCTAGCAGTAATAAAGACACAGCAAAAGGTCGTTTTGTTTGGCATTTTCTATCTACTGCCTATGAGATGGGGTTGATAAGCATTTCATATTCTGACCTTAAATATGATGGACTACCTGCAACTCTACAAGATTGGGATTCTGTAGAAATTGAACTTACCAAGCAAGGCATGGAGTTTGCTGTACTTCCAAATAATCTTTTTGATAATATCTCTGAACAACAAGTATTAACAAATGAGGAAAGAGAATGGTTGATCTCATATCTTAGGAAAATTGACGAGGATGGTTATAAAGAGTATAGTTTGTTAAAAAATGTTTATGAGTATATAAAAGAAGGACATAATGGAAAGGATGATCTATGGGGATGGTTTAAGAATAACAAGGTTTTTCAAGATTATATTAAAAGTTGGAGTAGAAAAGCTCAACGAGGCGATGAACAAGCTTTAAATGACCAGATAAATACATTGTCTGTATCTTTTTCAGGTAGTAAAGTAGCTCTGTTGAGAGAACTTGGTGTTATTAGTAATAAAAGAAATGATTATACCATTGTGGGGAATTTTAGTGAATGACATAAAGTCCATCCCTCGTTTGCCTATTCATGATCTAGGAACCCTACACGGCTTAACAAGGTGGATAAGTACTCATGAGGAGGGAATTGCGGAATGGTTAAAAAATGTGAGATCTGCATATCAAGAAGGGCGAGCTAATGTAAGACCTGAAAATAGAGTTGCAGTTTTATTTCTAAAAGATGCTGATAAAAACAATCCATCTCGTATTGGTATTTTAGATGTTGGGGGATTTACATTTGAAGATGTTAAAAACTGGAGTGTATGGAATGATCCAGAGGCATCTTCCAGAGGAGGGCAAAGAAGAGAAGAGACCCAGGGTAATGGGGGGAAAGCTTATAGCTATAGGATGTTTCGTGGTCCCTCTTATATTTTAGGCGTAAGAAATAACATAAGAAATCAGGTAGGATTTATAGGAAAAAATAATACTCTTGAACGAGGTTTGCCTAGATATTATCCTGCATCTGAAAGAGAAATTTGGCAGGCTGGAAATAAACTTAACCCAAAAGGAGATGAAAAAGATATTGAGGTAGAAGATTGGGTTGATGAACTTGTTAAGCAGCTCATTCCATTTGATACAGGTTTACATCGATTACCAAGGGATGTAATGGATGCTTTAAATGAAAGAAAATCTTTCACTATCGCAGTTGGCATTGATGCTGTCGATTGGAGCGGAAGGAAATCTAATGTCAATCAATTAATTAAACAAGTAGTACACAATCCTCAATCACAAAGGGCAATACATCAAGTTAAATTTTATGTAATCTACAATGGCATACCTCTTCTTAAAGGAAAACCTTTAGATCTGGAAAAAATTGACTCCTATCCAGGATTTGAAGGTCCATTCGAATATCCAATACCAGAAATATTATTGGCTCCTGATGGCCATCAAGTAAATACAACAAAATCTTCGACAGGTAAACATCCACCTGGAAAAATAACTCTTTTTACATCTAAAGACAGCATGGAATCTTCCTGGAAATTGCTAAAACCTAGATGGATTGTTAATTATCGGACAAGATATGAGGATGTCGGACAAAAATCAATTCCAGAAATTGTTCCAGCTACTCCTGGTTCACATTTTATTTATGCCACAGTCGATTTAGATGCTCTAAGCCCGGATTCAGTAGATGCTGGGAGAAAGAGACCTAATCCCACTAGGTTAATAAGAGCTGTCGAAAAATTTTTATCTGAAAAAATAATCGAATTAGCAAAGAAAATTAATGAACTGCAAAAACAGGAGATAAGTAAATCAGTTCTGGATGAGATTGAAAAAGAAAATAAGCTCCTAAATAGGCTAAAAAATGAATTCCTTCCTGCCGAAGGAGGCTTAGGTTTTGGTGATATCACTGGTAAAGGAGAAGGTAAAAAGAAAACAAGTCGGAGTATTTTTAAATATGGAGATAAACCGAATAAAATTCAAGTATCCACATATGTAGTGAGAATTGGTAAAGGAGTTGAAATAAATTTAAATTCGGTATTATATCCTATAGTTAGAGATGAAAATGAAAACCCTGTAAAAAGTGATTTAATTTGGAAAACTGATGATAAGAAAGCTATCAAATTATCTAAAGACGGTAATTGTATAGCTTTTGAAAAGGGTGCATGCAATGTTAATATTGCTGTAAAAAATTCAAACGTTATTTCTCCTCCAATTTCAGTTAAAGTGGTAGCCTTAAAAGATGTTTTATTAACGCCGAGAGAAGTAAAAATTGGGGTAGGTCATAAAAAACAAATAATATCTCAAGTCACAACAGATGATAATAAAAGATATTCTGATGTAATTTTAGAATGGCGCCATGACGCAGGCGATCAAAATTTAATAAAAATAAGCCCAAAAGGATTTGTTTTTGGAAATAGAATAGGTGAAACTAATGTAACAGCAGGCTCAAAAGCAAATAATGGAGCATGGGCCACAAATAATGTATCAGTTGAAATAACACCTAGTCATGAAAAAGGTAAAGCAGGAAGTGGCTTTCCAACTTTATTAATTACAGATAAACATTATGATCCATACACTGGGAAACTTCGTGAAGGCGATCCCGAAGCTCCAGTATTATGGCAGGAATATTGGGATGTTGAAAGAAACATATGGTGGTTAAATACCCAAAGTCGGGATGCACATTTTGCATATGAAGAATTTAAGAAAGGTAACAAACAGGTATGGAAATTGTTTCATGCAAAAATTTTGGTTGAAATGGTAATACAAGCTTATCTACAGTTTGAATATACTCAAAAAGGAGAGAGCGAGAAACCAGTTATTTGGGCTGATCATAAATTCTTTTACGATAGAAAATATGTAGAATTAACAAAGGCTATGTGGGAAAAATATTTAGAGAAATATGTGAGGGGAGAACTTGAATTCTGATAATCAAAATAAAAACCAAAGTTTAACTTTAAATGATATTGTATTAATGGCTGCTCTTGAACTTAGTGGTGGAGATACTAGTCAGAGATTTACTGCCGAAGAACTTTTAGTTAAAGCTTGGAAAATCGATAAAAGAGCATTTGGTTTAAGGGGTTTTGAGCAAGAATATCCTGACTCTAATATCCTTTATACAAAATTAATGGGTAAATCAGGATTGGTTAGAACGGGTTTTTTAAAAAAAATTGCTGGAAAAACATATACAATAACCGAAGCGGGTTTGTCAATCGCAAGTTCATTGCAACCTACTGAAAGTGAAACAAAAATAAAAATAGACAGACAATTACATGATGCTATTGTTAAGATAATCAATCATCCGATTTTCATTAAGTGGTTAGAAACTTCTGGTAAAGAACCCGCAAGGTTTAGAGATGCAATGTGGTTTTGGGGGCTAGCTCCGGGAATACCATCAAAAACTGGCAAAGAGCGTATTGCAGTAATTGAAAAAAATCTAAACGAAGCAAAAAAGAGAGTTCAGGAAGCTGGTGGAAAAATCGCCATTGAGGCACGTGGTTTTTCCAAAGAGACTAAAAATCAATTTTCTGATTTTGATGATAGAAAGGGATATTTATTTTTAGATCTCTTAGACATTAAAAGATGCATAGAGTTTCACAACTCATTAAAGGAGAGATTCGAAAAGGAATTAAAGTATATGTTAAAAGAGAATTAATTATTTGTTTTTTCTAAAATCATTATCCTGTCTATTTTTGTGGCGTTACCTTTTTTTTCACCCCATANNGAAACCTTGTTATCGTCACTTACTACATCAGCTATTATAGGTTCTACAAGTGTAAAATTCAATGGTTCAGCACACTTTTGCCAGACAATTTCAGCTAAGTTGAAAATGCCCTCACTTTTTCTATCCTTAACATCACCGATTATTAAAACTGTTTTCCCCCCGGGTTTTAATACTCTTTTCATCTCAGTGAGAGCATCTGCCATAAAATCGCAATATTTATTAATAGATTGGGAAAAAAATAACTTTTTATCTACTTCTCTTCCGTTTTTACCTAAGAACCAGAGTCTAATCCAATTAAATTGTCCGTATCTTATTACCCGGGTATACGGGGGTGAAGTTACTATTAGGTCCACAGAATTATTTTTAATCAGATACATATTTCTAACATCTTGTGAATAAGTTATTCCTTTTAAGTCAGGTTTTTGATAACATCTTTCTAATTTTTTTCTAAGATTTTGAAAAACATCTCTTTTGGGTTTTCTCAAGGTATGTTCTCTTATAAATTTTCTAACATAATTTGGAGACATTGAAAAAGTATTAGGCATCTTGACAGATAGATATCCTTCGGAGTTGCCATGAATAATTCCTAAAATCATAGCTGTTAAAAATGCGTCAACATTGCTTTTTCTCCAATCTAATTTATTCTTTAAAAAAACCAGCTGTTTAAGTGTGAAATCATTAAATATCATTTTAATATCCAAATGGATATCTCCAGTATCTATCTTTGATTTTTTAAATTCGTTTTCTAAAGCATCGATTTTATTAATTATCCATCCCTTTTTTGGGACATTAGATTTAGATTTTGTTAGAATGTATGCTAGTGGATTTTTATCATTTCCAATCGACTTTCTTTTCATTAAATTTGCTTCAAGAACTGTTGTTCCCCTACCTGAAAATGGATCTAGGACAATGTCTCCTTCCTTTGAATATTTATTGATAAAATAATGAGGAACTGATGGTGGAAACATAGCCATATAACTACACATAGTATGTAATTGATTATTCATGTTTTTTGGATATTTTTTCCATTCACAAGCTTGTATTGTTATCTCTTCACCTCCTCATGTTTAGATGGTTCTTTAATTTTAAAAAATCTTCTAACAATTAATCTAACAGCTTTTTCCTTATTTTTTATTCCTTCTTTGGCTTTGAAAATTTCAATATTTTTATTTTCTTCATAATCAAAATCTATAGTAATTTGTGNNGTAAATTACTATAAGAATTTACCTTTATAACAAAATTTTTCATGAAGTTATATTATTCCTTCAACTAAGGATTAGTGATCGTTATGGAGATAAATGAATTATCAAATCAAGCCCATAAAATTGCACTGGAAAAAGGATTTTATGATAATTATAATAGTCATCATCCTAGACCAATTACAGAATTTTTGATGCTTATTGTAACTGAACTAGCTGAAGCATGTGAAGCAGATAGAAATAAAAATTCTAAAAAATCGTCATGTCGAACATCTTTTAATAAGCTGTCAGGAATTAGAAAAACTTGGTATTTCTAACGATTGGAAAACTAAATTAATTTGTTTATTACAAAAAAATAAAGTTGGAAAATTTAAACCAAATAGTGAAAATTTTGAAGATTTTATCAAAAGAGGTTTAAAGAACGTTAAGAATGATCCAAAAGGAAAAACTCCAAGTGATAAGTATATAGATTATTTATTTATTGGATTTGAATGAAATTATATTATATTTGGTATATTCTTCTTAATAATTTCAACATCTTCTTTATTTAAACCATAGATTTTGTAAACATAATTATTAATTTTGTTATCAATCTCCTGAATTTTTTTATCTGATGATTTATCTTTATTTAGAGCAATTATTTTTTCAACTAAATCAATTAAAGGTTTCTGTTGCTCTTCTGAAACTTTTTTTATTGGTATTGAAAGTATCGGTGCTTTATCAATCTGTAATTGATTTCCTTCTCGTTTTCCCTTATAGAATAACCAAAAATGTGTTAATTTTGAATTTAAAATTCCTGTTAAATATTTTAGATTAATATCTTTAGGTTGAATAACAAAAAATGTTAATGAAACATAGGATGGGAAATTAACATAACTGAAGGATGGTTGTTTAGTTTTTCTTAATGAAATTATTTTTTCTCCTAAGAAGAATTTTTCTTCTCTTGCCCGATGTAATCCATAAGGACCAAAATCTGAAGTGATTATTTGTTTATATTTATCTAAATGAGCTTTAATTCTGGGATATTTGTTAATTTTTTTTATTATGTCTGTTGTAGTATAAATGATCCATTCACTATTTTTTTTATTTGCATAGTATCTTTTTAGTTCATTAGTAGTAAAGAACGGTTTTATAGTCTCTTTTTTTGTTTGGATGAGATCCAAATCATTCAATTCTTTCGTTGATATTAAAAATATACCATCGCCTATTGTTAAATCTGGCAATTTTTTAAGATGTGATTTTATAACTTTGTCTTGATGGACATCGATACCTGTCGCTACGTCTTTTTCTGTTAATTTGTAATTTTGTTGTGCCTTTATTTTTTGGCAAATACTTTCAATATCTTTGGGTAAAAAGGTTAGTTCATAGTTTTTATCAGTTAAAAATTCATTCTGGGGTTTTGATTTAAAAGATTCAATATCACTACTCTTTCCTCCTTTGAAATATCCAATAAGTTCGTCTTTATCCATTTTTTTATCTTGAACTATTGCAACATCTATCTTAGTTTTTGTTACTTTACCAGCATCTTTTTTCTTCAAGAAAAATATCAAATTATGTTGACCTGTCCCTTCAAAAACAGTAAATTCATTGAAATTGAAAATGCTTTCAATAATAGTTTCGTTCAATATTTTTTCACGTAAAATTTTAGCCCCTTTTGCCTGTAGCCAATAGTTCGTTGTAATAAATGAAATTCGACCTTCATTATTTAGTAAATCAATTCCCAGTTCAATAAAGAAATAAAGATAGTCCATTTTTCCTTCATAATATTGCTTTACTGAAGGACTACATTTTTTCACATCGTGGAATATTTTTCTGTTAGTAAATTCCTTTACATAAGGTGGGTTACCAACGATTATATCAAAACCTCTTTCCTCACTTGTTAAATCCAAATCAAAATCTTCGTAGAACTCAAAACCCCAATGAAAAACCTTGAGCTTAAGAAGTTCATCCTTATCAAAATCAAGTTGTTTTGTTTTTATTTCTCGATAGAGTTCTATATTCAATCTTTTGTCAATTTTTTCTCTAATATCTTCAATTTCGACTTTTAATTTTCTTGCGTCATCGCCAATAGCTTTTCGATATTCGTTTTTCAAAGAATGGAATTTATTAAACAAGAACTTAGGGCTTTCTTCCAAACCATTGAAATCATCTAATGTAATCTTTTTTGTACCAAATTGTTCAATATCAACATATCCAATAAGTGAATTACCTGTTCTTAGATTATACTCAATATTTGGTAATGGTTCAATAAAATCAGATTTGTAAGATTCTACTAACCATAGCCATAACCTTAGTCGTGCAATTTCAATACCTCTTGGATTAATATCAACACCATAAATGTTTTTCAAAATGAGTTTCTTAAGAGATATATCAGTATTATTTAGATCAAGTTTATCGTTAATTTTTTTATTCACTTCAAAAAGAATGTTAGCTGTAGCTAAAAGAAAAGCACCTGACCCACAGGCATTATCACAAATCGATAGATTTAGAATTATTTTATTCCAGATTTCATTTAAAGTTGTAGCTGGAAGAATAAATAATTCATCTATAGATTTTATTAATTCAGATTTTTTATATCCTTTATCCTTCAATAGTATCCTATTCGCTTTATCTGTAATCGTTGGATAAATAGTATTTTCTGCAATATATTTTGTAATCTCTTTTGGAGTATAATATGCACCACTACCTTTTCTATCTGTAGCAGTCATTGCTCTTTCAAAAATATAACCCAGTATTTCTGGGTCAATAACATCTTCTTGATTCTCTAATGATTCTCGATATATAAATTGAAATTTATTCAAAAACTCAATAATATATTTCAAAATTTTAGCTTTGATTCTATAATTTGAATAATGCTTTTCAACATCGAACTTTTCAAATAAAGAACCATTAAGATAAGGAATATGCTTAAAATGTGGATCGATACTCCCTCGATTTCTTTCTTTTGTATTCATTACTTCAAAGAAAAGCTGATTTAATTTGTGATTCAACTCATATTCTTCAAGTCCATATAAAAAATCAAGAACATCATCTTTTATGATTCCTCGGGATTGAACAAATTTAATGAAGATTAAACGATCAATGATTATTTGTGCAATCTCTTCTCGATCCTCTTCATTTTCGACATTCTGAATTGAATTAACTAAACAATCATTTTTTGATATTCTTTTTACTCCATGTAAAAGGTCGTTATACTCTAAATAGAACTTCTTGCTAATATCTTCTAATTTCTTTTGAGAAATCCTTTCCTCACCGATAATATATCGTTTTATTTTATCGAAATCAGTTATTATATCTAATTCATCGAACTTACCTTTATCATTAATAAAAACCCATTTCAAACCATCGGTTGCAATTCCAAAATTACACTCTTTTTGAACTACAGCTAATGTAAATACTCCATTTATTTGGTTAATAGCACCACTTGGAGTTTTATCAAAAAGATTTGCATTAATTGGTTTAGCTTCAATTAATATCTTTAATTTTTCAAAGCTAATTGCATAATCGACTTTTCTTTCGCCTTTCGGTCCGTAAAACTTCCTATTTCTACCTATAAGATGAACATTAAAAAGGTCAAATAGAATTTTATCAATAAGAAAACTTCTTGTGAACTCTTCAGGGTCTTGCGGTTCATTCAAATCTAAAGTTCTTAATTCATTACCTTGTTCAAAGACTCGTTTTGCCCCTTCTAAAGTTAAATTATTTCGTATGTTTCGTAATATTTTTTCTATTTGCTCATTCATTCTTTCAAAAGATGGTATTATGAGCAATCATTTAATTTTTAGCATATACCAACCCTTTATCCCCAACGCTAATTTCCCAACGCTTTGTTATACAGTACCTTTTCGATCTATCAACTTTGTCATGTACTGATATCGGTTATGATAATTAACCGAAACTTAAACGAATGCTAAAAAGCAGAGAGGATCACCTCACTGTCTAATCCATTGCTTTAGGCTCTCATATCTCTTTACCTGTAGATGCCATAACTCACAATAATATGCCCTTGCATCATCGAGGGTACTAGTTAGCCAAGTTTTTCAGTTAATTAGCCAACTCCAATTAGCCATTTAAAAAAGAAAGCACTACAAATTATGCGTTTTGAACCTTTATCATCATAACCATTTGAAGTAGTATATTCCTCAGGAAAATAAATCGCCGTCAACCGTCCACCTATACCCAGCAAAAAATAAATTATGGATAAATCGTTATAAACTTATCGGCATATCCAGTAGTTCCGAATGTAATTTTTTACGAAGGAAAGGACATATCAATAGGAGAAAAGTGAGTTCAAAATTTTGACAGAAGAAAAAAGATCGATAATTCTTACTCACGAGAAATGGAAAACAGGAAAAAAATCTAAATATCAGAACGTATATGAGAATATGGGGAAAGTATATGAATAATAAGATACTCATCGGCAGTATTGTTTCTATAACAATACTTCTTGGAGTTACTTTTTCATCTGTTGTAGGAGTTCAGGATAATGAATTTAATTCTGAAAAATCTATAATCTATTCTGATACAAATCATTCCATAGGATATTATTATGAATACAGAGGTTTTGTAATTGTTATTGGAATATCTGATAACATCTCTTCAAATAATTCCATTGTAGATATTATAGTTAATAATGGAAGACTTGTTATTTTCCTTATTGGTTATCAGTGGGTTTTACACTTCGAATGGGTTCCGTTTATTGGATTTCTGGAAAATGTTAAAGTTGTTAAAATATATAATTTTAAGGGCTTTATAATCAATAAGTTTATTTTAGGATTAGGGAGAATTAAAAGTTATATCCCTTAAGTAAAATGCGATATGAAGAGTAAGGGGATAGTATGAATAACAAGATATTCATCGGTAGTATCATAGCAGTTACTATTCTTATTGGTGTATCATATACCTCTGTCGGTGGATATAGAAGTGTAACATTTGATACGAAAGCATCACCATTGTTCAATATTAGAACAAGCAGGGTGGTAGACGAAGAGAGCGAGGATTTTAATTGTGATTATATCGGTAAAGGAATAGAGAACAATATCTTTATACCAAAACGAACTGATGGAATTTCACCATTTCTGAAATTTATCTACTCACTTATTAAAATTAGTGAAAATGTGCATAATCCTAAAATCAATAATATTCTCCAACAGTATAATCATAATGGTTTAATTGAAGTTGAACAAATCTCTGAGTTAGAAAATAAAATCAACAATCTAAATAAAGAATTGGATATATTAGATAAAATCTCTAATCCATTGGCTTCTACAAATCCACCAACTGGGGTAGCATGTTGTCTTACTGCTTCACCACCAATTCTTTGTAAAATATTTGGTTTAATAATAGCTATATTAGTATGGCTTGGAATTTTATAAATTCTATTCTTAATTTTCCCAAGACTTTCTTATTAAAATATAATTGAAAGAAATTTTATAATTCAAATATTATTTTGTGAATTTAAATCACTTGTATTTGTTTTTCTAATAAATCTAAGACAATATTATTGATTTTTTGTTGGTTCATTGGCACCGAGATTTTTAATGCCCCCCAAGGTCCCCAGAGATTATCAATGTCTTTTGCCCTAGCTCTGATAGTATATCCCCCCTTATACCACTGGTGTGATAACTTAATTTTTTCTCCTGAATGATAGGGACCTAGCCAATTCTCAACAGTATTGTCTCCCCAATCTATATAATAAAAAATTTCTTTGCCTATAAGAGATTCCGAGACAAAAGTATATGAATAATTAATAAATGGAAGAACCTTGGTAGGACCTTTAATGGTTGGAGCATCTGGTGCATTGATGTCTAATTTTCCAATAGCATGAAGATAGCCTTCTGCTCCAGGATGATAAAGGTCATTCGATGAGCCTATATAGATTGTTCCATCTTCTCCAATAGCAGGAGCAGAATCAACCTTGTCGGTTGCCATCATTTTCCGCCACCGTTCAGTACCATCAGGATTAACTGCAATAAGATTACCTCCCTCAGCATTTCCAATATGTGTACCGAAATAAATAATCCCATCAGCTGATATACATGGATTACCACCTCGAATATCTTCATACTGTCCTGGATTATATGACCATTTTACAGTACCATTCTCTGGATAAATTGCATGTAGTTTGCTTGAACCTGTATATATAGTCCCATCAGGTCCAATAATCGGAGTGGTTCCAGGGTAAACCTTTGTTTTCCACTTCATGGTGCTATTTGGATAGAGAGCATAGAGGTATCCATTCCACGAACCAAAATAGATTGTGGCATCGTCAGCAATGGAAGGTCCTCTCGCGACCCAATCGCTTGTTTTAAATTTCCATTTTAAAGTGCCATTTGGAAACAGCGCATACAAATATCCATCATGAGAACCACAATAAATTATTCCATTTTCATCTATAGCAGGAGAAGAATGAACAAAATGTTCTGTTTTAAATTTCCATTTCAGGGTTCCATTAGGATATAAAGCATTGATCCATCCTGAGTAAGGTGGAGATCCGCTCCCGCAACTGCCAAAGTAAATCGTTCCATCTTCTCCAATAGTTGGGGAAGAATACACGTCATTACCTGTTTTATACTTCCATTTTAAAGTGCCATTATTCGTATAAATCGCATATAAATAATTCGGCATATCCCATACCGTTCCAACATAAAGAATGCCGTTTTCATCAATGGCTGGTGCACTCTCGGTGTGATATGGGATATCGTATTTCCATTTTAAAGTTCCATTTGGATAAAGAGCATAAAGATATTTTATTCCGATATAGATAATTCCCTCTTCATCAATGACTGGTGACCCCTCAGCCCGACTCCCTGTTGAATAACGCCATTTTTCTGTACCAGGATTATCAAAAGTACCATAAGGACTCCGTCCAGTATTCCGAATATCGTGGCAATACATCGACCATGGAGAATCCATCGGTTTATCTTTTATCATTAATGAGGCTTCTACATTTGTTTCAGTTGATCTTGTATTATTGAAATATTTTCTGATATCATGTTGTTTATTATCATATGTTTCAGATATATTAAAACAATAGAAATTATCCCAAATCGCAATTTCCCTAGTTAATGGTTTAACGGTATATCCCATTGTTATTTGAATAGGAGATGAAATGATAATCAAAGTTGAAATTCCAAATATTAAAACTGTTTTTAATAATTTACCTGTTTCCATGATTTCATTCCATCTATATCTTTATTTATAAACACATTGTTTATAAAACTTTGCAAAATTAATTCGTTTGAATAACATTTAAAATTGAGTTATTTATAAAAAATGGAAAAAATCATATTCAATATAGGTGGTGGAAAACGATCCTTTAAAAAATATTAATACTTTCTTTATATCAAAAATGTATCTGCAATTATTATTCGTTTTTATTATGTCTGGTCTTGATATTCTTTATAAAATAATCTCAAAATTTTTAGGAGAACATTATGATTTATATGAAAAATGGGTAAATGGGAAAAATATAAATACCCATAATTTATGTTAAATTCTAATAACTAATTTGTGGGGAGGTAATGAATTATGAAAAAAATAGTATCTATAATTATATGTATGCTGGTATGCTTAAGTTCTATTTTGATAATACCCGATAATTTAAAAGTAGAAGCTTCAGGAGGAAGCGGAGAAGGTAGTAATGATATAGGTTTAGATTATGATTTCATGTGGAATATAACCAAAAAACTTAGCAATGTAATATTTAATAAAAACGTGTATCCTCCTAATGAAAATATACTCCGAAAAGGAAGGTGCTTTGGAACTGATGGTGATCGTTGGGCTGCTAATTACTTAAATCAAACCATGGATGAAGAATTGGGTCTTGAAAATACTCAAGAATTACTAATAGGTCCTATTGAAAAATTGAAATATAAAGACAGATATTACAGCAGTAAGATTGAAGTTATCGATTGTAAATTTGAAATAAATAATACCAATTATTCGAGAGACAATAATGGTCTCCCATGTTATATTCCTAAAAATGAAACTTTTCCTATTCCCAGTGGTTTTAAACATAAACCAATAAGTGGGAAAATGACCTATAATTATACTTTCAACGGGAGTGATAATATTCGAGTACTATCCCAAAACATGACCGAGAGATCATGGCCATTAGGTTCTTTTTCATCACGTACCTATTATAATGTTTCATGTTCAGCAATTTCAACTGACGATTTTANNTACTTATGTTGAGAGTAATGAAAGTATGCCGGCAGAACAAGAAATCACAATTTTTATGATCGAGGAAGTTGACGGATGCGAAGACAAATTAGACAATGTTACTAATGCCACTGGCGTTATTTTAATACATAATGAAACAACTGATTATTGCGCTCAAAATCTCACGAATAGATCGTTTAATGCCCTACGAGCCAGCTCAAGTACAAACAATCTAACTATTGTGATAGAAGAGTTAAAAAATGGTACTAAAATGTTTGCGGATAACCTCCTTGATAATGAAACAATAACCTTTACGGAGTGCTGTACTCCTAGTTGGTGGCCTGATTACAATTTTTTCATTTTATGTAATTTATCAGATTCGGAAGGACTACCTTGGTGGCAAATTTTAAAAACTTGGGCAGGAAAATCTTATTATGCGTATTTTTTGAATCACTTTCCCGTAGAAAAACAGTATAAGTGTAAAGGATTTATCATTCATGATTATTTTCCCGATAACTATTGGATGCTATGGCATAACAGAGACTGGTTTAGAATTGGATTGACCGGTGATCCTGATATAGAAATAATCGGTATGCCATATTTTGGACTTCCCATGTTTTCAATTAATCAGTCAGTTGGAGAGTGGTTGGTTGACAACTCTGATGATAGCAATACGACTATTATTGGATACTTGAATCAATCTTTCAAAAATGAAAAACACAATGGACCTCCTTCAAACTGGAAACCCGGGATTGAAGCTTATAATGTAATTGGAAATATCACTATTGATAAAAGCCCTGATGATAAGATAGTGATTATCTCGAATCGATATGATGGATGGTGGGCCCAAACACCTGGTGATTCAGGTTTAGGAGGGGGGATAGTGCTAGCAATTGCAAAGTACTTTAAAGATTACAATATAACACCAAAATATAATTTATCATTTCTAATGACTACGGGTGAAGAGTTTGCGTTCCGAGGAGCACAGCATTATAGTGATAAACATGAAGATGATAAAGTAGAATATTTTATAGGAGCAGATCAATTAGGACAAAATGTAACGGATTCTGTTTTAAGAATTGATTTAAAATACGAATCGACAGACGATATTGTGAGAGCTATATGGAATGAAACAAAGTATTATGAACGATCAAATAAGCGTTATGATATTAATACAACAATTACTCCTAACAAAGGGGGTGGAACAGAAGCTTCGGTTTGGAAACAAAGAGAGGGACATGACTGTAAAACTATATGTTTCCATAAAAACAGCAAATGGAACTTTCATCATCGAACAGGCAGGGATTTTACTAAAGGAGATGTATTGAATGGAACGGTAGAGGGTGAAGGTATTGACCGTAATGATGCAAATTTGACTCTTGAACTGGTATGGAATATCACAAAATACTTCACGGTAAATCCTGACTGCTGGTTCGACTCATATTCAGAAACAAAACTAGATTCACCAGATGACGGAGATTATCTGGATGATTCCATCAAGGCGACATTCACGGTGAAAACGATTCTACCTCACGATCTGGTAATGGTCAATGCTACTCTTAAAAATGTTGCAGAAGATTTTGTCAGTCAAACATTTATGAACTTCACTGTTAACTCCTCTGGTCGACAAGAATCCGTCACGCTTACCATCCCTGAAAATGAACCTCCTGGAGACTATACGCTTTTCCTTGAGTTGTATAATTCCACAGGGAGAATCAACGAAATCGTACAAATCGGTGACGTCAATTACAACGACACAACTCCAAACCCGGTTTATTGTCCTAATATGTACCCGTTTAACTATGACAAGTTTCCCTCTGAGATAACCGATGTTTCCGCGACTTCGGACCCTGTCGGGTTTGGTTTTGGCACAACCATCAGCGCAAACGTCTCCGATAACGCAAGCTCTGTGAACAACGTGTCGGTGAATATCACCTATCCGAACAATAACTGGGGTAACTTTACCATGACTAACACAGGTGGTGTTACGTACGAGTATGTTTTTTCCGACACCTGGCTTGTCGGACAGTACAACTTTACCATTTGGACGCTTGACAACTCCAGCAACAGCAACAGCAGCTCAGGTCACAGCTTCAACGTCTCAGCCCAGGCGGACATCTCTGTTTGTACAATAAAAAATAATTACAGCACCAATGAGATTATCAATATCACCGATCCACCGAGAGCTGATATCGGATACGAGCTGCTTGATGATAACAAGGTTCTGCACATATGGAACAACCATAACAGTTATTATTTCAACACTTCAAATGGGATACAGTTTACCAACCACTATAACGAGTACTGGTCGCATAATGTTTTGATGCTCGGATACTATAGTAACGATGAGTGGAATCTCATCTATCGTGCCGATGAGCTAAATGGCTTCAACAAAGATATTACTACTGATAACGAGACGTATGTCAATGCCACGTTGTGGAAGGATTTAAACTATCAAGGATATGACTTCCGTCTTGCTATTAAGTATCATCTCAGTTTAAATGATATCGATCTCACCGTCATCCCTTATATAAAGAATCTTGGAGATGCAATCCCCTATGATCTTGCATTCGGTTGGAAGATTAAAGACATCAAAATAGCAGATACGTATGAGAACGACATGATTAGAGTATACAATGGAACCGACTGGATAAGTTACTATCTGGATCAAACGTTGAACAACACGTATACTGATATGGATTACAATACCACGTTTTATCTTGAAGGCCATAACGAAGATGAGTATTTCATGAGAACCCTGTATCTTAGGTGGAATCACACGTTGGATTATCTCCTCCGTGTGAAAAGCAGAACTGGGCAGTATAATGCACCTGTGACATTATTTATCAAAATCGGGACTCTTAATGAGAATCAGGAGAAGTATACAATGATGAATTGGCTTGACAGCGATAAATGGCTTGGTGTGAACGGATGGAATTATCATTCGTCATGCGGATACACGGGACCCGATACTCCGTGGGGTGCCTTGAATGGAACAGGTGTATGGGCGCATATGACTACCGAGAATCACTGGCTTGTCATCGACCTTAACGAAACGTACAATATCAAAAAAATACGGGGACGTTCCGAAACATCGGATGATCCGACAGCCGTTGATATCTACATCAGCAATGATCCTAGTGACTGGGGATCAGCGGTGCATACGGGAATCACTACTTGGCAGGATACGAGCACCTGGGCAGAGGTGGATATACCAGATACCGCTGGTAGGTATATCAACATCAGCATCACGGATACGGAGGGTATGGCTGGTGATAATTATCTCTTGTTTGGAAAACTCCCAACGCCTATGACAATTTTGGATGTTTATGGTGAGAAGGTGTCTACCACTTCGTATTATTTCAACAGCTATGATAACAATCAAATCTGGGTTACCAGCCCGGGGAACATGGTCGATGGGAATATCTCTACATATGCATCAACATCCATTGATGAAGATCTTGAACTGTGTAACGGTAACACATGCCCTGGCATTAACCAGGGGAATATTATACGGGTGGAACTGAGAGTTTATGGATACTATGCAACCAATCAGCGGGATATCATATTAATACCGGTATTTGGTGGAGTTAACCCTGGAAGTGAATATACGTATGAGACGATTTCATCTGCAGGTTGGTCACCCTGGTTTAATATAACTGATGATAACCAAGCACCAGGAACTTGGGATTGGACCGATATCATGAATCTGGATTGTGATGTGATAGCGGAATTAAAGCAGGGAGGCGGTGCTCAGTTTACCTTGTATTGTTCCAAAGTGGAAGTACGGGTTGTCTACTATCCCGGAGTGCAGATTACAAATCCGTACCCTGCTGACGGCAGCATGGGTATTTGTCTTACTCCAAGGTTGAATATCACCGTTAGTCATCCCGCTGGAAACACAATGAATATCACCTGGCTGAGTAACAGCAGCGGTTCATGGCAGGTTTTTGGCACGAACAATAGTGTGGGTAATGGCACGTATCGTCAGATTTTCTCCAATGCTACTGAGAATGGTAAGTGGTGGTATTGGATGGTAAATGTCAGTGACGGGGAGTCATATTATGAAAGCAGCGTGTATAAGTTTTATACTGGTTATCAGTCAAAGATTGAGAATACTGGTTCTACGAGCATCAAAGGGTATCTGTTGATGCAGGTGCAGTACTATAACACTTCAACCAGTACGTGGGTTGTTGTGCATGATACCGTCAATGAGACCATTCCGAGGACTATTCATTGGGATGATCCAAATACGTCTACTCAGCATATTCTTGCATTGGATACGATTTTCAACGGTCTGGTAAACACGGTAAACCTGTCATCATATGGAAATGGCACGTATCGTATCTACGCAGCATTCAGAGATCCCGATAACAACATCCTGAAATGCGATGATGAAACAGAGCTGATGGCAACATACGAGTTCACGGTGACATTTGAGTAAGAACAAAATGGATAATAGAAAGTTGAATCAGGTTAAAACATTGCCTGATTCCCCCTATTTTATGATTTTGCGAAAATCCATCCCTATATGAATGGGTAAAAAGTTCTATTATCGGCGTGTTGCGTGTTGGTTACAATGACATAACTGAAATTCTTAATTTTCGGTAAAGGGTATAAACCGAAAACGGAAGGCTAATCAATTGTTGTAATAGTTTTGTTGGAAATTTGAATTTTATAATTCTAGGATTATGTCGGGCACATTACATCTTTTAAAATGTCACCGTAAATTCGTACGTTGCTACCAGTTCGGTTTCATCATCACATTTTAGGATGTTACCATCATGATCTCTGAATGCCGCATAGACACGATATGTTCCGTTCCCATGTGAAAGATTATTCGTGTTCACAAGGCCGTTGAAAATCAGGTCAAGTATAAAAAGATATTGTTTTTCTGCTCTGGTGAATTGGCGGGTGTCGGGTGGTGACTGTTTCGGGTGGTGAAAGACGGGTGGTATTTACAGTTAATTATGCTTACATTTTTTTCTTAATGTTTTCATAGTTGAATTGTATATTCCCAAGTATTATTATTGATAGAAACTTTTACTTCTCCTCCATCTTTTTCTTTACATCTGGATTTCCTTCAATGTAAAATTCCATCATGTGAGATATCTGTTTGCTATAGTTTCGTTTCTCAATCCTAGATAACTTCTTCAATGTCTCGATTTCTTCTTTTGATAAGCTGATATTCATTCTTGGCATGTCGTTGTTGTTAGCCATATTCATCACAGATATAAAATACTTTTACGCATATATAGCACTTTTCTATGATTTTAATACACAACTATATAAACCATTTGTGTATTATATATTCTGTACAGGTTTTACATTTGCCTGTGGGAGGCGCATCTGAAAGAGAACAGAAAGAAAATGGAAACTTGATTGAAAACAGGAAATTTTTTTCGCAGTATCCTAGAAGGGGCATGAACCCAAACTTGCCCTTTCTCCTACTGATTTTGACTATTTTTTAACGGAGGAAAATTAAAAAAAATAAATGAGTTGGAAAATATGAAAAAAAGAGTGTTTATAATATGTATGCTGTTGATGATTGCTACGGTTTTACCCGTAGCAGAGACAACAAATAATGAAACAGGATATAGTAATCCTGTTAATAGTAGTAGTGATTACGGATGGACAACATTTTTACAGAATACAGAACGAACAGGATTTTCTAAGTCAAGAGCTCCACAAAAAAATACGACACAATGGGAATTTAAAGCGAGTTTTCTATCATCACCAGTAATAGACGATAACAAAGTATTCGTTGAATCAGAGAATGGACTGTATTGTCTTGATATTGAGACGGGTAAAATAATATGGCATTTCTATGACGATATGCTTGGAGGTTTTGGCAGTCCAACAATTTATGATGGTAAGATATTTGTTGTAAGCACGGGGGACTATATATATTGTTTTGATGTTGATAATGGACATTTATGTTGGTGTTATGAGAAAGGTTATGGAGGTTCAAATCCTTCATTGGTTGTTGATAATAAGTTGTATGTTTCTTATAACAGAGGGGATAATAATGCAACATTACTTTGTTTAGACCCAACTACGGGTAGTAAACTATGGGACTATGATTTTGGTTATCAACAGGTGTCATATCCAATGGTTGCGTACAACAGAGTTTATATCGGTACACAAGACAGTTATTTACATTGCCTTAATGCAACCAGTGGACGTTTACTTTGGTCTATTTCACAGAAATCTGATTTTTTATGGTCGCCGACAACCTTTGATGAGAGACTATATACTTCTTGGAGAACGAAAGTTTTTTGTTTAAATCCGTATAATGGCAGTGAAATATGGAAATTTGAATCAACTGATTATATAGTTTCATCAATAGCATTAGCATATGGTAAAGCATATTTCACGACTGCACGAAGTGAAAAAGGTATCTATTGTTTAGATGCTTATAATGGAAGTTTAATATGGAGTTACAATGTAACTCCTACGTTGTTTGGAGTTGGAACTCCTGTTGTTGCCGATGGTAAACTTTATGTATCGACACATGGAGACATATTAGGAATTATAGAAAGTGAACTGTTGTGTTTAAATGCTACTGCTGGTGAGTTGATATGGAAGCGTATGATGGGTATGGGTGGAGGGTGTGCAACCATAACACCTGCTATTGGATATGGTAAGTTATTTGCTAGTAATGGCTATGCTTCTGTTTTATATTGTTTTGGTGATTATTCTAATCCACCGACAGACCCGAGTATATGCGGTAGAGCAAAAGGACTCTATGGTACTGAATATGAATTTATTGTAATGTCAGAAGACCCTGATGGTGACGACATTAGATATAAAGTCGATTGGGGAGACGGAAACGTAAGTGAATGGAGTGAATACACACAATCAGGAGCATACATGAAATTTAGTCATGTGTGGAATGATGTAGGTGTATATACTGTCCGTGTTATAGCAGAGGACGAGTATCATGTTCAGAGCCATTGGTCTAAGCATATCATAGAAATCATTGATGCACCAATGTTAGAAATTAAGACAATTCGTGGGGGTTTATTTAAGGTAAATGCAGTTATTAGAAATAGTGGTACTAAAGATGCAGTTAATGTTAATTGGAGCATTAAAGTAGATGATGGTTTAATATTACTCGGTAAAGAAACAACAGGCACAAGTAATATTCCTGTAAATGATAAAATAATGATTGTTTCTAAACCTATCGTTGGATTCGGTTCAGCAATTATAACAGTTCATGCTGTTATATCGAATGGTTTTTCAGATATTCGGGAGCAAAAAGCATTTGTTTTCCTGTTTTTCATATCTCTTAAATTCGGTAGTTGATATGATAGAGGTATCTGAAAATAAACTGAAAAAAATTATTTTTAGACGAAATAAATATAACCAAATTCGCTCAAATGGGATAACTATTTTTACAGATGATATTATCAAAAAAAATAATCATTATTTGTTAAGGTTAAAAGGTAAAACCATTGCGACATTAGACAAAAATAAATATATGATAAAATAGGGATTGATATGATAGAAAAGCCAGATGAAATAGAAGTAATAAAATTAATTTTGAGACATCGTAAATCATTGATAGATAACAAATGATAAGATATTGGGTTGATCTGTGGAATACTGACAGGGGGGGTAAGAGTAAATTTTTAACCAATATGGAAGAAGTGGATACGCCTGATTTACAATAACTTCTCGGAGGGATTTGAATCAATAGAATCCCATTTTTTGCTCTATTGAATCGATTTTCTCCTGTAAGAGACAATGGGCCCGCCTATCCCTCTCTCCATAAAAGATCTCCAGTTCAATAGGTAAAAAAATGATTTTCTCCTTATGCTCTCCTAACAAAAATGCTTAGGATTCTTGTTTTTCCACTAAAACACTAGGAATTTTGTGCATATCAACAGGTTTAACGCATTATCCAACAGGAGGGATTTTTTACTTCTTCAACTATGACACGTTTACGATCTTCGGTTTGTTGATTTTTTTATGTCATAAAAATATTAATCAAATTTAAAAAAAACTGAGGGTTTTACATGGTATCAGAACAATAAATGTATTATTCCATGATATCTTGCTAAATACCTGGCGAACCAACGAACAAATCTTGATAAAAAATACAGGGATTGGACCGATGAATATCTCGATGAACAATATGCACAAGGTGTAAAACATCTATTGGTATTTGAACGTGAAAGTACCGATGAAAAGTTGAAAGAGAAAGATAAAAAAATTGAGGAATTAGAACGCAAAATTGATGAGGTCAATCAGACTAGAACGAGTTTTGTCTTTTTATTCATGTTTGACCCTAAAATCGGTATTTTGACCTAAAAAGCAGTATTTTGTTCTGAAATTCACTTCTGCCCCTAATAAATTTTTTTATTTGAGTTATAATTCTATAAATTCAATTTTTGATAGGTAAAATCTTTAAAAATAGATTATTTACAGTATTGGATGACAAAATGAATGAAGATAAAGTTGTTGAAATTGTTGATAACTGGTTTCGACAACAAGGTTTTACAATTAGAAGGGATGATGTAGCTTTTAAAACAGTATATGAAGAATTGAGGGGGAAAGAAGAAGAATTGATAAAGGGAGAGGCAAAAGTAAGGACATATTCCGTTATTCCACATAGATTGACAAAAGTAGATATCATAGCAAGCGATGATAATAATACTTGGATTATTGAGGTAAAGGGGGATTATGATAATCCAAAAAGTTATACCAGGAGCTTTGAGGTTGCAATAGCACAATTGCTAAAAAGCATGGTTAAAGTAGGAAAAAGATTTCATTATGCAATAGCAATTCCATTTTCCAGAACAGAAAGACATAAGAGAGTCTCCTATGAATTGATTCTTTGTAAATATACAAAGTCTAAATTTTTTGAAATATTGAATGTCCATTTGATATTGGTTCGAGACGATGAAACAGTTAAAATCATTCCGCCGAAAGGTGTGAATAGCTTCTTAGAATCTTATAGTATAGAAGGTAAAGGGATACGATTTTCAAGGAGATTTAAATATAAATCTACTGAAAATAAATAAAAAACTAACATCCAATAATCCTTGAATTGAAATTAGTTGATATCGAAGTGTAGATTGGTAACGGATGATATATAGCTAAGGTTTGGCCAATTAGCACCTCCTAATGAAGGTGAAGTTTTAAAAAAATGGAAGGAAGCAAGAGGTTTTGAAACAGTGGGACTTACAGATCCACCTTGGTATGTTGATGAAAGCATGAGGTTAAAAATAAAAATTGAGAGAAAACAAAGACAACTACCTCTTTCACATCCATCCATATTGATTATTAAAAATAATAATGTTTTTTTCTTGATAGGGATATAAAAAAGTAATAAATAGTTTGGAAGAAGAAGTATGCAAATATCCTCACTTGTTAGCTGTTGTAATTACTGGTGGATATATATCTATTGAAGATGAAAAAGATGTATGTATTATGAAAGGTCAACATGAATATATAAAAAAATTTAAGGATGATTTTCCTGTTGAACAATATATAATATTATGTAACCGGTTTTGTGAACAAAAAATATTCCCGTCCACTATTACTAAAATGGATAATAGTTTTCGAATTTATTAAAAAAAGTTCAAAATCTGCTGGAGTAATAGATATTATAAATAATAAATTGTTATAAAATTGTAGATTTGGAGAAGAAAGAATGACAAGATA
>JABAOC010007299.1_pt1 | contig 24037 bp, 20 predicted proteins | sample 7062161 | NCBI WGS metagenome assembly JABAOC01 (sample SAMN14538625, study PRJNA623070) | marine sediment metagenome | biome: marine biome [ENVO:00000428]; feature: marine pelagic biome [ENVO:01000023]; material: deep marine sediment [ENVO:00002113] | place: India: Gulf of Khambhat ... | reverse complement strand
AGATCTTGTCATAGAGGTATGTTAATTCTTCACGGTACGATTTCGTTGAATGTCTTTTTGCTGATTTCCTCCTTTACAGGGTCGAGAGGTTCTGGGCAATGGGTCCTCAGAATTTCCAGGGCCATGTCATGAGCCCTCCGAAACGTATCCCTTCTTCCCATCTCTGTCCAGGTCTCCTCGTCATCCCGATCAGCCACAGAGGGGATAAAATGTTCTCTGCGCATATACATGCACGTATGCTCTTCACCCACAAAGTGTCCCCCCGGGCCGACCCCTCGGGTAACCTCCAGGGCTAATGTTTCGGGATTGACCTCAATGCCCTGGAGGACCCGCATCACCTCTCCTACGATCTCGTTATCAATAACACATTTCTCATAGGAGACCGTCATGCAGAACTCCAGAAGGCCCACAGCATCATGGATGAAGTTGGCTCCCGCCATCCCCACGAGCAGATTTGTGATTGCACCCTCCCATCCTGCCTGAGTATCCACACACTTGGCATCGGATTGGCCTGCCGTGGCGTAATAAGGGAGTTCATAGAACTGGGCCATCTGTGCGGATGCTGCGTTGATCAGACCCTCTTCTACGGATCCAGAGACATACCCCATAGTCCGCAGGTTGGCTCCTGTCCCCACACACCCAAAGAGACAGGGTGTCCCAGGGTTAACCAATTGCGCGAGAAGAATCCCCGCCATGGTTTCGCAACAGAGATTGGCAACGGTTCCAGCAATGGTAACCGGAGAGGTCGCCCCTGCAATAGGTTCGGCAGGAATCGCCAAGGGAATTCCCGCTTGGGCAACGGTCATCAAGAACTCCCCGTAAGTCCGCTCAATCTTGAGGGGGCTCACCACGCAGGTTATCAGAGAAAGAAAAGGTTCGCGACGCAGTTGTTCCGCACTGCCTGCAAGTATCTCTCCCATACGAATCACATTTTTTGTTCCCTCTAGGGTATAGGTTCCACCCATTACATGCTTGGTGGTGTTCTTAAGGGCCGCGAAGAATCGGTTGACATCCACCTTTTCTACAGGAAGGTCATTGGGATAGACAGGAATTACCTGAAAATGGACATTCTCCAGTTTGTCCAGAAGCCTTGAGAGGTTCTGAACGTCCTCGAGAGTCGAAGGACGTTTCTGGGCTGTTTCCAGATCCAGGACATTGAGGGCTGTTCCGCCGCTGCCAAAATAGACGCGTTGCCCCCCCAAGATGATGTTATTCTCTTCCTCCCGTCCGTAAAGAACAACCTCCGATGGGGCGAGATCGATGAGGTCCTCAAACATGGTTGGAGATATATACACAACCTGTTTTTCCTCTGAGACCCTGGCCCCTTTCTCTCTAAAAAGATCAAATCCCCTCTTTGTGCAGATCTGGATCCCAATCTCACCATAGATCCGCATCACCGTCTCATGGATGTGCTTCATGTCTGATTCGGAAAGCGGCCGGTAGATTCCGCCCTCTAGCCCCCCTAATTTTCCCCCCTTTAACATCTCAAGACCTCCCATGAGTTAATTTCGTGCCAGGGGTTACCTGGTTGACGAAACGGGCATTTCCCCTTGGATCGTTAGCTTTTTTGGTAACCCATAAATTGCCGCATAGTGTTCTCCGAATCAAGCCTCCCGAATGAGCTCTCTTTAAGCGGGAAAATTCACCTGGATACCGCTTTGTCAAAAGGGATCAAATGTTCACCAGGAGAGTTTTTCAGAGCCACACTGGAATATATGAATATGAGCTTTATCTCACATTCCTGTAAAACTTTCTCACTTCGGGGTTTTCAGTATATCACTTTGGGCGCCCCATGTCTGAAAGCATTCCGATGGTTTATTAATGGAATAAAGGGTTATCAGAGTCATGAATAAAAAGCCCGTCCCTTCATTCACAAGAACGGGCTCTCATTCCACTCAATTTCCACTGCGGCCAATTGCTAGCGACGGGGAAGCAGGTGTTTTTTTTCTAATTCATACTAGCAGATGCAAAAATCAAGTCAATATTTTTGGACCCTTCTTGAAAAGGCGCTGAAGTCTTATTTCTGTTTCTGCTCTGTACAAAGTCAAGTGTTAAGGTTGTTCCCAAACCAGTCTGCTTCTATGAGCGTCACCTGAACTTGTGCAACCCTGGCAATCAATCTGGGGTATCTACGGTAGAGGTCACAAACCAAGTAACGTGATCGGTATCCAGTGTTGTTCGAGACCATGAGGACAAGCGATTTCGTTCGTTGAGAAAACTCTTCCATCAGAGCCTAACTATAATATTTGAAGGAGGTCAGTGAGGCGTGAGGCTCGGGAGGGACATCGTATCTTCTGCCACATCCCCCTCGAGCAGCTGAATACCGTCAAGCCCGTTGTTCACCAGACCAAAGAAACGAGGGGAGCTCTCTGAAAAACCGCGGAAAGGGGCATCTGAACGCGATTCAAGGTTTTTGCGTACCCATGCTCAGGAAAGCGAAAGTTAGGCTCGTACAACATCACCTTCGACTCGGAGCATAACAAGATCATAATTTTCCAACCATTTCATACTCATGAGATAGTCCAAGCTTACTTCTTGGCCATCCACTTCGGCCAATTTGCATCCCGCCCAGAATTCCTCGGGGAAGCTCTTTAATTGACTATAGAGATCCTCTCGCCTAACATGAATGCCCTCCTTGAGGATCCTGGGTCCCAGCTCGTCCAAGAGGAGATTGAAGAGCTTCAAGACGACCATGCCTTCCCGGTGCGATGGGTGTTTCTTTTCCTCCCGGTGGGTTGTCTGACTTCGTAATATGGCCAAGGGACCTCCCCGCCGTAAGATGGCCCCAGCCAGTCCTGGCATAGCGGCGGAGAGGGCCAGGGTCGACCCGTCTTTGATAATGGCTGAATCAATATCATCGACGGCCTTCCCATCCAGAAAGATAGTTTTGACCCGGTCGTCCACGTATTCGGTGCTCAATCCCCACTGCTTGCAGAGCATCGTCTTGATGCTCCAGCCGACCCGGACTTTTACCATAAACCCACGCTGGAGAAGGGGGAAAAAATCCTGGATCCGCTCTGCCTCCAGGGTCAAAAGGAGGCTCACCGTGGCATAATGCTTCAATATATCGTTCCTTCCCTGTGATAAATGCCCCGTCGGTTCTGTCTTGCCCTCGGGAGTGGTCTATTTCTATTGCGGGCAGGGAAAAACTCGCGCTCCGCCGCCTAGAGGGGAAAAAGGGAGAAGCCCGACGTGGGCCTCTCCCTTCAGTTCACATCACCACCTATTCGTCTCATCCGTTATGCTTGGCCTACCAGTTGAAGAGGGTATCCAGATCTTCATCCTTCACGAGGAAGGTAAGGTTGTGCTCTGGCAGGGGTTCTTTTTTGAAGAAATCGGGCAGTCGGTCGTCCTGGGCCGTAAAACCTGCCCTAATGTTGAAATCCCTTTCGTTCTTGAGAATGGATTTACCGAGCTCGGTCACGTCGTCGGCGGTCAGGCTTGCACCGGAAAAGGCGCCGATCATATCGATCAGGGCCTGAAACGTCTCAGGCTGATCCATAAGAGCAAAGGCAATGAAGAGGCACATGCCCGTAGAGTCAACGGCCGCCGTGGCGATCTGGAGGTTTCTGGAAAGTTCCACCTGGCCTTCCGGCTTCAGGGGATCGACGTGGCCTCCAACTTTGAGAATATTGCTGGCCACAGCATAGCCTGCAGTATGGTCACCGCCCATGGTGCTGGTGGCATACGTCACCCCGATTCCTTGGATTCCCCGGGGGTCATAGGCCGGAAGGGCCTGACCTTTGACCACCGGAACCCTCTCCAGGCCAAAGACCTTGCCAGTTACGGCCGCACCATTACCCAGGATACGCCCCAGGGGAGTACCCTTACCCACCTCCTTCAGCAGGTTGATGGCCGCTTCACCATCACCAAAGTCCGCTAGGCCTGCCTCCATGGCTACCGCTATGGTGGCCCCCATCTCGATGGTATCCAGGCCGTACTCATCGTCGAGACGGTCCAGCATAGCGATGGCGTCCAAGTCGTCTATTCCGCAGTTTGGACCGTGAGCCCACACTGTCTCATATTCCGGCTGCTTGGTCAGGTAATGACCATCTTTATCCATGAAAATGCCCGAGCATCGAACGATGCACCCACGATGACAGCCGTGGGTGGCGAGCCCACCGCGGTCTACCTCCGTTTTTGCCTGGGTTTCCCCGCTGATCTTTTGGGTACCTTCAAAGGTGCCCCACATGAAGTTCTTAGTCGGATACGCGCGGGCCTCATTGATGATGTTGGCCAATATATTGGTCCCGTAGGTGGGAAGCCCCTCGCCGGTGACTCCATGTTTCTTGAGACCGTCAACGAATCTCTTGTTGGCCTCCCTGAATTTCTCAGGGTCCTTGGGAGTTCTCATCTTCATTCCGGCGTCATCGAGGACAATCACCTTTACGCCCTTGGCACCCATGACCGCACCAGGCCCTCCCCGAGCCGCGTGTCGGGTGGGCCTCAGCTCCATGTCGGTGCAGGCTACCGAAGAGGCGGACATCTTCATCTCGCCCGCCGGTCCGATGGAGATGCAGGCGATCTTATCGCCATACTCTTTCTTCATCCTCTCGATGAGATCGTAATTTTTCAGCATCTTGAGGCTCTTATCAGGACTCACCTTTACCCCGTCCTTGTTGATGAATACCTTGTAGATGGCATCGCCCTTGGGCTTACCCTCCAGCACGATGGCTGCGTATCCGAGCCTGGCCAGCACCTGCGCAGGCTGCCCCCCTGCGTTGGCCTCTTTGATCCCACCAGTGAGTGGGCTCTTGCAGCCTACCGAGATTCGCCCCGACATGGAAGCGGTGGTTCCACTCAGTAGGCCTGGAGCGATCACAAGTTTATTGTCTCCCCCCAATGGATGGCAGAGCGCAGGAACTTCTTTGGAGACAATGGCTGAAGTCAGTGCCCTGCCTCCCAGGCCGGAGTAGTCCCCCATCGGTTCTTCGCTAACCTTTGGACCGCCCTCGGCTGCCATGTTTATCCTTAGAATTTTCATGAACGCTTCCTCCTTCCTCTTATCATTTATGGAATTTCACGGTTTTTCACCACATTAAGACAAAGCCATAGGGAAGTCAAGGGAAATGTGTTTTTATGAGATTTTGTTTCTTTTTCGTATTCATACAGCTGGGATGGCAGAAGATCGGCGCTTCAAATATGGTTTATATTGGGTTTGTTCGGATATGTCCATTTGCGTCAGAAACATATATTTCTGCGGGGAAAAATGTTTTCAGTCTTTTGACTTAGTGCGGAAAACATGGGACCAGGTCATTGAGTGTGCCATCTCCGACGTGATTACCTCGGGTTCATTACCCGTGGCTGGATGAGTCCGGGAGACCACGAATAGCAGAATGGTTTGGGATTCACGTCACTCCTTTACTTCGCACAGAGCAGATGAATTGTTAAGCGAGAAGGTGACCAAAAGGTGTTGATTTACTCAGAAAATAGCCTTAAGACAGCCTAACAGAAGCATTTTCATACCTCTAGGGTGCGCAACAGGGCATGATAGTTGCGTTAGAAATCTTGGATTTTTCACTCTGAGGAGAGTTTAAAGAGGTTAGGATGCCATGATTTGATCAGATAACATTCGATACGGAGCTCATTTCAACTATGATATCCACAGTATATCAATACAACTTTCGTCTTAGATTTTTTACTGATCAACACCGCATTGCATCAGCAAGCGCCCGTCCTTATTTGGAGATGAGTCAATGAGGCCCAACTCAATCGTTTGCACGAGGTCAAAACCGTGCCGCTGATATGGGCGTTGGGCATTCGTGTTGTCGTTGAAGGCGATGAGACCCCATACAACGTAACGCTTCTTCTTTGGTTTTTTCTTCCTCAGGGACATGAGTTCGCTGCCAACACCCTTTCCTCGGAATTCCTTCTCAAGACATAATGCATCGAGAAATAAGCTATGCTCAACCCAGGGAGAATAGAAGGATCGGAGGTGCTCCAACCTGTCGTTCGGGAAAACCTCTTGCATTTCCTCAGTGATTTGGCGAAAAAGCGACGCATAGGAAAGTGCCATTCCTAACACCATTTGCTCGAATTTTTCAACGCTAACACTCCTGCATGAGTGCATACAGTTACCTCCTTCCAAATGATGAGCTATTACTTCTACTCGTATAATATGGGCTATCTTCCTTTTTGCCAGCTCTATATAAAATTCCCGTCTCAACCACCTCCACAATCTATCCTCTTCATCTTCTGCTCAGGATTTCTTCCCTCCGAATCTGCCTCGAAGCTTGCAGACAAAATACCCTCGAAAGGCACAAAGGAAAATGTCACAAGCGGTGTTCGGAAAAAATCTCCAATTGTCCCTCTTTTCCTCTCCACAAAAAGCCTTTACAATAGTGGTGAAAGAATGTACCTTTGTCCCCATTCAGTGGAAAAAAGATGGTGCAGAAAAACGGTTTCGATAACGGAAAGTATATCAAGGAACAGGCATCTGAAATCCTTGAAAGAGTCAACCGCTTCAACAAGCTCTACCTCGAGTTCGGCGGGAAGCTCCTCTACGATTACCACGCCGCGCGGGTTCTGCCGGGGTATGACCCCAACGTCAAGATGCGGCTTATCCGAGAGCTTAAAGACAAGGCCGACATCCTCCTCTGCATCTATGCCGGGGACATCGAACGAAAGAAGATCCGGGCGGATTTCGGTATCACCTACGACTCCGACGCCCTCAAGCTCATCGACGACCTCCGGAACTGGGGCATCGATGTTCTGGGTGTTGTGATCACGCGCTTCGAACAGCAGCCGGGAGCCTTTCTCTTCAAGAACAAGCTGGAGAGGCGGAATATCCCGGTCTTCACCCACCGCTATACCAAGGGCTACCCCACGGACGTGGAACTGATCGTGAGTGACGAGGGCTACGGCGTTAACGAGTATATCGAGACCTCCGAGCCCCTGGTCATCGTCACGGGTCCTGGCCCGGGGAGCGGGAAGATGGCCACCTGCCTCTCACAGCTCTACCACGACTACAAGAGGGGAATCAAATCGGGCTACGCCAAATTCGAAACCTTTCCCATTTGGAACCTTCCGCTCAAACACCCCGTGAACGTGGCATATGAGGCCGCCACGGCCGACATCCGGGACTTCAACCTCATCGACCCCTTCCACCTCGAAGCCTATGGTGAGAGGGCGGTCAACTACAACCGGGACGCGGAGGTGTTCCCCGTCCTCAAAAGGATTCTCGAAAAAATCACGGGGGGAATCTCCTTCTACAAATCGCCCACGGACATGGGGGTCAACAGGGCGGGGTTCGCCATCATCGATGACGAGGTCACGCAGGAGGCCGCCAAGCTGGAGATCATCCGGCGATACTTCCGGTACCGCTGCGAGTACGCCATGGGTTTCGCAGACCGGGATACTGTTCAGCGGGTCGAGCTTTTTCTCAAGGATTTCGGCCTGAGACCGGAAGACCGTCGCGTTGTCCTGCCGGCCCGGGAGGCCGCCCAGGATGCCCAGGAACGAAACAAGGGCAATGAAGGGATTTACTGCGGCGCGGCCATTGAGCTGAAGGACGGAACGATCATCACGGGCAGCAATTCACCCCTCATGCACGCCGCGTCGAGCGTGGTGATCCACGCCATCAAGCACATGGCGGGCATCCCCGGAAAGATCAAACTGCTTCCCCCCTTCATCACCGACTCCGTGAGGAATCTGAAGACGGAGATTCTGAACGAAAAATCGGTGAGCCTCGACCTGGAGGAGACCCTCATCGCCCTCAGCATCAGTGCGACCACAAACTCCGCCGCGCAGCTCGCCATCGAACAACTCAAGGACCTTCAGAACTGCGAGGGCCATATGACCCACATCCCCACCCCGGGCGATGAAGCCGGCCTGAGACGCCTGGGTGTTAACCTAACGAGCGACCCCAACTTTTCCTCCAAGGACCTCTTCATTTTTTGATTTTTCATTCGGGTTCATGAAAGGAGGGAGCAAGCCTGCATTCACTCCTGTTACATTTCCCCAAAACACACCATTCCGTTTTGTTTAATACATAGTAGATGAAGTAAGTAGCCTCTAACGCTTCGCTGGTCTGCTGATATTACCGTTTGAAATCTACATTTCGAGCGAACGTCAAATACAGTGTTTCTGCCCGTGAAATACATTGGGTACCTTATTTACTCCGTATCAGCTTTTTTTAAAATGGTAGTGAGGCTTTTGGTGAGAAGATTATTTAGATATGTAAGGAGAATACGATGAAAACGTTTACAAAAGGTGTTGCTATTCAAAAGTTTGATCGAAGAAGGGAAAAGCGGCCTGCCAACCAAAGATGGCAAGAAGAGATTGGTGATTTCAGAGGTTGGGAATCTAAGGAGGCATCTCATCAAATAAGAGACAATATCAAAAGGTTAAATAAAAGCGGAATCAGCAATATAGACCTTGAAAACTGCTATTTGGAATCTGCCAATTTGAGGGGGGCTAACCTTCAGGGGGCTACCCTAACGGGGGCTAACCTTCGGGGAGCTAACATGGTGCGAGCCAACCTTCAGGGCGTCGACCTCAGGTTCGCTGACCTCCGGAGAGCCGATCTCAGGAGAGCTAACCTTCTGGAAGCTAACCTCATGAGAGTAGATCTTCAAGAAGCCAACCTAAGGGGAGCTAACCTTCGGGGCGCCAACCTGAGCGAAGCTAACCTTTTGGGCACCGATCTCAGCGAATCTGATCTTCGGAGGGTTAACCTTCAAGGTGCCTATCTCAGAGAAACTAACCTTCAGAGAGCCACTCTGGAGGAGGCTGACCTTGAGGGAGTGGAAAATCTAACCGTGGAACAACTTTCCAAAATCAAAACACCTCACAAGGTTCGATTAGATATAGAATGCAAGGAGGAAATAAAGAAAGATTATCGTCATCTTTTAGGGAAGCCGAAGTCTACCGACCTAATGGAGAAAGGGGGTTTACCATGAGACGATTTACTCTGCTCCTATTGCTAAACATCTTGACTATTCTGATAATTGGCTTGGAAGATACCAGTTCCCAATCCCAGAAGATGCAAGGGGCAAAGCCTATCGCCTCTCCACCTCCGAGCTCACTGGACGCTCTCTATCCTCCCAAGGCTGAACAACCCATATATCTGTTCAGGATGTTGGGTTTGGACACTTACTTTTCGGGCATTGTCGCCGATTTGTTTGAGAATGATCCTCAGCATGCCAAGGCCAATTTCAAAACGTTTAAGGCGCAGTACGTAGAGGTCTCAAAATTGGTACCTGAATGGGAAAAAAACTTTCCGATGGGTCCGGTGGAGGAGCTTGGGGTAGCCCTAGAGGCGGGGAACCGGAAGAAGGTGATGGCAGCGCATGATAAGGTGGGCAAAGTATGTCATGACTGTCACAAAGTGACTATGGCACAGGTTGAGCAGAAGTACCGCTGGGGGGATTTCAATGCCATAAGGGTCAGAGACCCATGAACCAATGAAGAGGTGGATTTTACCCAACTGAAGAAGTATCTGGCCGTAAACTTTGCAGGAATACGTGTGGACATCGAGCAAGGCCAGAGAGAGAATGCTCAAAAACAGTTTCAAGGTTTCAATGCGAGGTTCCAGGCATTAAAGGAAACCTGTGAAAACTGCCATGATACGGAGAGTAAATACTATGTTGATGAGGGCGTCCAGGCTCTGTTAGACAAACTGGGGCAGGCCCTTGCGGGATCTTCCGTGGATCCTAAAGTGGTGGGGACACTGAGCCAGGGAATTGGGATGGAGAGTTGCCTCAAGTGCCATTTGGTCCATATACCAGCTGCATATGCTAAATTCCAATGGGAGAAATAAGAAAAGTTCAGTGGAACATAGCAGAGAGAACAATTGCTGCACGAGATAAAGAGAGAATAGTCTGAAGTGGGACAGGATTATTCGTTTGGTCCTGCCCTTTGTTTAATTCAAGATCGATCATCGATCGGCGAGCCAAAATTATCGATTAACGGTGGAAATCTTCACTTACCCCCTCCCAGCCAAAAAAATCCCGCCTTCAAATCATAACATCTTTTGAAAACGTGAGAAAGTAAGAGAAATTTCAAGGAAATCTAAGATTTTGTGGGATCATAGCATTCAGCTGCGATAATAGGGGTGGAAGGAACCTTGACATTCTTATTGTTATTGTTTTAAAATACTTCAATTGAACCACTTGAACACCTTCCTTTTTTCCGCTAAAGTCTTGATCAATAAGAGCGAGAGGACACATAGACATGCATGAAAAGCGGAAATTTCCTCGGTTTCCCGTAACCGAATGGGTCATTTGCTCCCGCTACGGGAGACAGATGAGCATGCGAACCCAAAATATCAGTCTAGGCGGATTGAAAGTGGAGGCCAATTTCAATTTAGGGGTTGGTGAGTCCCTGGATTTGGCCATTATTACAAATGACATCAGAATAGAATGCAAGGGAATAATCCTTGCAATCGAAGAATTTAACCATAAGGTCCGCGCCAGATTGCGCTTTGCCCGTATTTCGCATGTTGATTTTAAGAAATTGTCCGATTATTTGGATACTCTCTCTCACGGATGGAGAATCCCGTTACAGAAGTGGCTAATTGTAGGCCTCTTTATCCTGATGATTTTTATCGCCTACCTCCTCATCCGCACCTACTTTTGAAATTTTCCTGCGATTTCTCTCCTCGATACAGAGTAGATGAAATCGCTCATAGATGGCCCCTCGCGATTCAATTGATTAGCATTTGAAGTATTTACTCCCCACCACCGTGAGTACGTGTGGAGGCACATCTGGAATCGTTTCAACTGTGATAGAGGCAGTTTACTCTACTCTTATTACACCTTGTCTCATCAACCGGGTATAAGCCTCCTTGCCCTCGTTCAGACGGTGGAAGATTGCCACCGAGGTAATGGTGGCCCCACTCACCGCGTCCACATGGTGATTGAATTCGAAGGGTTTGAGCAGAGAACGACCGATGAGCCGAATTTTCATCGCCTCGATATCCCTTTTATCCCAAACCTTGTTGTATCCCTTAGGAAGATGAATGGGGATGAAATTGGTGATCCTTGCCTCTTCATCGAAGACATAGACAAAGTGAATGTCACGGCAGATGTCGCAAAAAGGAGGCCAACTCACCGCCTTGGCGAAATAGTATTTCTTTTCGTCCTTAACCTCCACCTTCCCCAGGTAGAGGTATTGTTTCTGGGGAGGAATCCTACGGATTTCCTTAACTACACCTCCGGGAGGGGCCATGCCCTCTTCGATCCTTTTCAGCAACTCCTCATCGGCTATCGGGGGCTTCAATTTTCCCGTTGCGGGAAGGACCATCCTTTTCCCCTTCTCCATCTTCAATAAGGCCAGGTCATATTGTAAGGCCGCCCTGATCTCGTCGAGGAGTTCACCCTTGTTACCGCGAAAACCTGTATGGGAAGCGACGACGATGCCCCGCCCTCTCTTATCCTTTCTGATCAGAAGGGTCAGGGGGGTTCGGATTCCTCCCGGCCCTCCTATGGCCTGGTAGAGATCGAAATGAAGATCGGGAAGGATGGGGAAGGGAATACCTTTTTCCTTCCGGAAGAATGCCACCTCGGTCTCATTATTGCCGACCCCTACACCCATCCACTTGACCTTATCCTTCGTGATTGGGTCCCGTTTCACCAAATCGAAGACTTCGTTATAGATGGGTCCCTGTTTCTGACAACTGGTGCAGTAAATGTTGAGAAGTTCCAACAGGACAAGATCGGCCTGGATATCCCCAAGGGTGAAGGGCTTTTCCTCGGAAAGTCCAAGGTAGTTAAGATCTTGCCAAGAGGTGGGCGGGGGAAAGGTGGTGTGCGGGGGGAAGAGATCCCCAGATCTGGTCACCTTGTGTGTACTCTGCCCGAAGGCGAATCCTCCAGGGATAAGGGGACAGAAAAGGAGAACGAGAATCAACAATAATCCTTTTTTTCCTATGCGCGTCAAGGCTTTTACCCTCCCGGACGTATGATGGGGACTCGTTTTTCGCAAGAAAATACCAGACTGAGGACCACACCGTCAAGGGAAATGTCTTTCCTATTGAAATCCAGAGCCTGCATGATATATGGATGCAAAAAAGATTTGGAAAGGAGCACCCTATCTCTCGACTTATCGCCTGCCATGATGGAAGGGCCTCCGCTCAGCTTCGAAAATTCTGTAACCAGTGAAATGCTCCGCCTGAAGATCCATCATGGCTACAGGAGGGTATCTTTGACGTTACCTGCTACCCATGTGGGGATGCCGAGGTGCAGACAGGTAGCGACGGGCCCTTGAAGGATATCTTCATAACCGATGGTGATGTGGTTCGACATGTGTGAAGCCATCCACTTATCGCGCTCCTCGACCGTTTGCGAAAGGATGGCTACCCATATTTATGATGTTAAGCACTCAATGGATATTTCCCATGCTCTTCAACCGTTCTTGTCACCGCGAGTAGGTTTTCGGGGGGGGTACCAAACGGAACTGCGTCCCCACTTCCCAGGATAATTCCGTCCCCTGGGGCAATGCCCCGAAGAACCTCTTTTGTATGCTCAACTACTGTATCTGGTGTTCCTTTTGCAAGAGTGATGGGGTCTAATCCTCCTACAATAACCTTGCCTGGCCAGGCTTTTTTGGCATCGGCCAATGTCCAGTCGCCAGTTGGTGGGGGTGCTATATCTGCACTCCCGTCATGACGGCCTTTGCCGATCAATTCGGCCAATCCCTTCAACTTACCGCACATATGAACGAGAAATACCTTATTGGCTGTGTGCAGCATATCTGCGTACACGTCTATACCTGGCATCTCCAACTCCTCATATATTTTGGGAGACACGTAAGAGGTACCCGTGTTCTCATACTCTATGCCTATTTCGGCAGGAGATTTCATAATGATCTCGCAAACCTCCTTGTTGCGTTCATGCATTAGACTCATCATGACATCCATCTCATCTCTGTAGTCCTGTAGCATGTAGTAAAAGTTTTCGACACCCATGTGGATAAGCAATAGATGCTGGACCGGGGTATGAGGGACCGTTGTGGTGGCGAGTCCGCGGTCACCGAGCTCTGAGGCAATCCTGTTAAAGGCATCATAATGGGGAATGAATTCCTCGTGTTCAACGAGATACATGTAGACTCGAATGTCCTTGGGGCTCTTGACCAAGTATTCAACGGGAAAAGGTATATACGGGGAGGCTTCACTGATCTTCCATCGCTCCGTCAGCTCACCGATTGGTGTACCATAGGTTCGACAAATAGTGTCACCCACAAGCTCGTTCGTCCGGGAAATGTCCTCCGACAGGGGAATCGGCGGTATGTCGGCTCCTGTTTTCCCAGGTAATTCATGTGCTAAAAACACGGACCGGGCTAACACTGGAACCTTTCGAACCATCACGTCCGCACCAACTTCCAGTGCCGCTTCCATGTCGGTTATCTCTCTTCCAAGGCCTGCCACATAATACCCATCAATAAGGGGAGACCAGGGTATCCTATCGGGCTTCCCCCTTCTGAGGACGGCCAGAAGTCTTTCTTTGGATGTCATCGATACGTACCTCCTGTTTGCTGACGGCCTTTACCTCCCCGGGGGTGGTGCGGCTGACAAAGGCTTTCATCAGCATATCAAAACAGGTTTTCCGCACAGGCCAAAGAGATATCGGTGGTCCCAAAAACACTTACTGCTGTTTATGCATCCTACTGTGTATGCAATTTCCTTGATTCAGACTTGCCCATCCCGGGAATACACTTGCATCCGCCTATCCTGGGAGCGGGTCACTCCAAGCACTAAATACCGCTTCAATATTTTCCCGAGGATTATCCTTCCCCCATTCGCATTGGGCAATCACTCCCCCTTTTCCATCACCGAGGAGTCGTCGTATTTGATAAACCGCTTGCCTTATTTCACTGGGGTGGCCAAACGGGAGAAGTCTTTGCCGGTCTATTTCCCCCCAGAATGTAATTCTCCCTCTGTACCGATTCGCAACTTCTCTAACGTCCATGCAAAAAAGTTGGCAGTTTAAGGCGTCAACTCCAATCTCTATCAAATCATCGAACAGAGGTTCGATATACCCGTCAGAATGAAAAAAGACGTACTTGCCATGTTCGTGGACAAGATCACAGTACTCTCTGTAAAGGGGTTTGAGGAACTCTCTCCAAAGTTTCGGAGATATCAGTAAGCGATCCTGGGCCCCCCAATCATCCATCATGAAAATACCATCGACATCCGTTGCAAGCCACATGCGGATATGACTCAGATCGTATTCATGAACCATCTCCCGAAGGGTGAAGAGCTTTTGTCGTCCGTACGCTAATTCCAGGAAGAATTCTTGGGTTCCCAAGAGAAATTGCATCCTCTCGAAGGGACGCGCACAGATGTCAGAGAGCATGAACCTGTCATCCAGTGCGCAGCTTCTGTTAACCTCACCTAAGTCCGTAGATTCCAAATATTCCCAGGGAGGAGAGAAGTGGTCTACCTCCGCGAGCACTTCCAGTGCTGGACCCTTGACTTCTCCAATTAATCCATCTTCTCCAACCTGCCATATGCTTCCCCACTCATCCACGTATTTCCCCTTCCTTGGGAGGGCAGTCCGCGCACCTCCCCCCGAACGGGTTCTGGGCATAAACGGTAGTCCACCTCCCCTGTTGCTTACGCCGGGTCTAAATGTGGGAGTGCCTATATCTATCGGAAATCTTCGGAGTAAATTTTCTAATTCTTCCTTCTGCGTTATTTCGACTGCCGGTAGCCACCACAAGTCTCTTGGTGCTCTATCGGGATGGTCGAAGTCAAGAGCCTTGATTACTCTTTCCCTTCCAGTCATTTTGGCTTCCTGGTTTGAAGAATCCTGAGGCATTCATGTTCCCATCTGGAATTGTGATTATTAGCAGATTTTCTGCTTTTTGTAAACGCCTTTCACACCCCTATGCAACCACTCCCTATCCATCTCACCCTAACGAGGTGAACCTTCTCCCCTTGCTCCCGGGCCCAGTTGTTTTTAATTGACATAAGGTCAGTGTTGTGGTAGAAAGCTTCTGCTCTTCGAGACCAGAACCAATCACTCGCTTCATGTTGCCACATTTTGTGAACTCGATAACATAAAGTCTGGGAGGGACTTTTCCAAATAGCCTCTGAGGAAGAGCAGGTTTCTTCTGATTGAGGCTTTGCTGACCTTCGGAATCCAAAAACGAAGGTGCGGCGCTCTGTGTAACCCGCAGAGAATACAAGTCGAAGGGAGATAACGAGAAATGTCACAAGAATTAGCATTTGGCCGGCTCATCATTCCCTTGGTGGTACCTTTCAAGCGAAATGAAGATATTGATTTCGAGAAACTAGAAAATCTAACGGAAGTGCAGCTGGACGGTGACTATTGTGATGCCCTCGTTATCGGAGGCACAACCTCCGAGTTTCCCGCCCTGGCATTTGAGGAGAGAGGTGAAATCATACGATGTGTGGTTGATAAAGTTGATAAGAAGGTGCCAGTCATTGCTGGAACTGGTTTCCCCTCAACACGGGAGACAATTGAGCTAACCCAAAGAGCTGAAGAAATCGGGGCCGATATGGCCGTAGTCATCGTCCCATACTATCAAAGACCGAGTCAAGAAGGCATTTACGAGCATTATAAGGCTGTCGCCGAGTCAACAAGTCTGCCGATCATGTTGTACAATATGCCATTTTTTACTGGAGTGAACATCGAACCATCTACGTTCAAACGGCTTGCTCAGATCAAAAACATTGTAGGGATCAAGGAAGAGGCTGGACTCAATCCATTACAGATCACGCAGTTCATGAATGAGGCCCCTGATACGTTTATGTTTTATGATGGGGATGACAGCATGATTCTCCCCGTATTAGTCCAGGGAGCCATCGGAGCCGTCGCGGGCGGGGCCCTGGTTATCGGTCGACACATCAAGGAAATGATGGGCGCCTTTTTCGCCGGAGACCTGAAAAAGGCTATTTCCATGCACCACATGATCACCCCATTTTATAAGAGGGTCTTTGGCCTTAGAGAAAATCCGATACCTATGATCAAAGAGGCATTACATCAGAAAGGGATCGACGTTGGAGTTTGCCGGCGTCCCCTGGTTATGGCGGACGAAAGAGAAAAGAAAATTATCAATGAGACCTTAACGCAGCTGAAGCTGGTATGAGCTGATTTGTGAGAACAGAGGTACAAAAAAGTCGCAAGAATAAACCAACTTGTCTATTGCAAGAGAACAATCGCAAAGGAGAAAGTGACATGTTCAGGAAAGCTGACTACGGCAAGATATTGGTACCGATGGTAACTCCCTTCAAAGAGGATCAAAGTGTAGATTATGATGCAGCGGTGAGTGTTGCAGAAAAATTGATCGCAGAAAATAAAGCCGATTCACTCATATTATCGGGGACCACTGGTGAATTCCATACGATGAATTTTGATGAAAGGGTTAAACTGTTTCAAGTTATGATGGAGGCAGTAGCGAGCCGAATACCCCTTATTGTAGGTATCGGTTCAGCTTCCACGATCGAAGCTATTGCATTGGGAAAGGCGGCTGAAAAGCTAGGCTACAAGATGGGGATGGTTGTCTCCCCGTATTACACCAAACCAAGCCAGAGAGAGATCTACAATCACTTCAAAGAAGTTGCTGACGCAGTAAATATTGACCTCCTGGTCTATAACATCCCCATATTCACCGGGGTGAATGTAGCCCCTGAGTCATTGGCGAAACTTTCAGCGGTGAAAAATATCGTGGGAATCAAAGAGGAGGCGGAGCTGAACCCAAAACAGATAACCGAGTATGTTAATGCAACCCCAGATGATTTTGTCATCTACTGTGGAGATGATACGATGATCATCGAATCTTTTGCCGCAGGGGGACCGAAAAGGATTGGCGGTGTCGTCAGTGGTGGTTCCCATCTCATCGGTGATCGTATCCGCAAGATGATTGATCTGTTTATAGCGGGCACCGTTCAGGAAGCAGCAGAAATGCAGCAGAGTTTCCTCCCCTTGTTTAGGGTAATGGCACCAGGTGATCGCTCAAACCCGGTTTGCCTTCTCAAGGATGCGATGAATATGATTGGGTACAATGCTGGAATACCCCGGTTGCCCTTAACGCCGGGGACCGCGGAGGAGAAAGCGGAGCTCAGGAAGGTCATGGAAAAACTCAGCATCCTCTAGACTAAGACCTCCATTGCCCAGATTTCCGTGCGTGCCCTTTACGGGTTTGGTAAATGCCTGGATTCAAAATTATCTTATTTTCCGTTCATGGTCCGTGAGGCTTTCCCCCAAGGGCGCACCCATAGATAAGAGAAAATCCGAATCTCTTCCGTTTGTCGAGGAGACAATGCGGCGTAAGGTCACATTACTCCTACCGATCGAATTCAAGGATATCTATAAGAGAACCCTAAGGAAACCCTTTCATCAGAAATATCAGATGAAAGAGATTTTATTTGACAAATTGTACTCGAAGAGGGAAATGATTGACCTGGCTTCGGATGAAGAGGCCATCATTGTTACCCTTGAGACTATGGACAGGGAAGTGCTTTCGGCGTATTCGGAATTGAAAATCGTCGCCAATTTCGGAGTGGGTTATGACAACGTTGATATTCAGGCAGCGAAGGAGAAAGGAATTTTTGTCACAAATGCTCCCGGAGCTAATGCAACATCTGTCGCCGAATTAACGTTAGGCTTAATACTCTCCGTAACAAGGCATATCCCCCATTTCAATAATCGTACAAAGACGGGCAGTTGGGAACTGGTTTTAGGAAGAGAACTTTATCAGAAAACCCTTGGCATTATCGGGTTAGGGAATATCGGCAAAAAACTGGTTCAGATAGCAGCGGGTTTTGGGATGAAAATCATCGCACATGATATTATCAGGGATGATCGCTTTGCTGCTGAATGGAACGTGGAATACACGGATATCGATCGTCTGGCTTCTGAATCTGATTTCATCAGCGTACATCTCCCTCTTTCCCAAGACAGCTCTGATTTTGTTGACCACAAATTCCTCGGTAAAATGAAGAAAGATGCCGTATTGATTAATACTGCCAGGGGCCAAATTGTTAATGAAAAAGATCTTGTTAACGCCCTTCAAGAAAAGAGAATAGCCGGCGCAGGTCTCGACGTTTTTACAACAGAGCCTCCCTCTTTTGGTTCTTCCCTATTCAATTCGACTGCCGATAACGTTGTCACGACAGCTCACATTGGGGGGAGTACGGAAGCAGCCTTAGCGAGAATAGCTGAAATCACTTTGAACAACATAGATGCGGCGATGGAGGGGAGATGGCCTCCAAATAATGTATATAGCCAGTGATATGAGGCGGGTATCCTCACCTGGAGTGGGGAGGTGGTATTTTTGAATACATTCAGGGTGACAGTAATTCTCTTGGACGGGTTCAAATCCGCCTTTGATGAGATGATCAGACCGGAATTTGTCAAAAATGATTTCGACCTGAATGAACACTTTCATAAGGCCACCTTAGGTGAGGAGCAAATCATTCCGTACCTCGAGGATGCAGATGCGGCAGTGGTTGGGCGAGAAAAGATCTCGCGTCGAGTTCTGGAAAAAGCGAAAAACCTCAGAGTTATCTCCTATTTCGGTACTGCTGTGGACAGTGTCGATCTTCACGCGGCGAAAGCAAGAGGCATCTATGTGACCAATGTTCCGGATGCAAACGCAATCTCCGTTGCAGAGCTGACAATCGGCCTCATAGTGAACTGTATGCGGCTTGTTACCTTCTCCCACGAGCAATTGAGGGATGGACTCTGGAAGCTTGCCATCGGTTCCGAATGTGAGGGGAAGGCATTGGGCATTATTGGGCTTGGAAGAATTGGGCGGCAGGTCGCAAAACGCGCCTACTACCTTGGGTTTGATATGAAAGCTTTTGATATTCTTCATGATCCCGAATTTGCTTCCACGTATACTATCGAGTATATGAGCCTGGACCAATTACTGTGCGTTTCTGATATTGTTAGCATCCATGTCCCCTTGAATTCTGGTACAAGACGCCTTATCGGCAGAAATCAGATTGCACAGATGAAGCGTTCAAGCTACCTGATCAATACCTCTCGAGGAGAAGTGGTGGATGAGGAAGCGTTAATAGAAGCCCTGGAGTCAAACACGATAGCAGGTGCAGCACTGGACGTTATGGAAAACGAGCCACCTGACCGTGACAATAGACTTTTCCGATTTGATGCGAGCAAAACCATCATAACCCCCCATATTGGAGGGGGAACGATCGAAGCCACGAGCAGGATTGCTGAGGTAACTCGGGATAATATCATACTTGTTTCAAAGGGGAAAAAGCCGCGTTTTATTGTGAACGTTTGAGATCTACAGCATATGGCCACGATGAGAGAACGATACCTGGGTTTCTTTGACCTGTATTCGAGGTTAGCTGGGTTCCTATCACGTTCGAGCCTCATCGCGACATATATTCTCTTGGGTCTTGTGACTTCTGTAGCCGTTCTTGCGGTATTTTATCGGTATGTTCTCAATGATCCAATACAGTGGGCAGAGGAAATAGCTCGATACATTCTGATATGGATGACGCTTATCGCGGCCAGTATCGCCATTAAAGAAAGAAAACATGTCAATCTACCTTCCATATTGATACGCCTGCCAAAGAAGATAGCTCTTCTCATTGAAATGACTTTTTACCTCATTATTATTTTCATTATTGGCATAATTGCACACCAGAGTCTGATTATGGTCATCACGCGATCGGTCCGAGTTCTTTCTGCGTCGCTACAGATAAGCATGGTCTGGGCTCATGCGGCCCTTCCGGTGGGGTTTGGTCTCATCTTGATTCAGTCCCTCTACATACTGTTTGAAGATATAAAAATGTTTATTGAAGAAGAATCATTGAGAAGAAAGATCAATGGCTAGAGAAGGAGGAGGCGAGCAATTCTATACCTGGCGCTATCATTGATTCTCTTTTTGGCCCTGGGAATGCCGATTGCCTTTACTATCGGTTTTCCTAGCGTGATTTACATCTTGATAAATAACCCGGCCTGGTTAAAGGTTGTGCCGCAGAGGATTTTTCACGGCATGAACTCCTTTATCTTCCTGGCCATCCCTTTTTTCATCATGGCTGGGGAAATCATGAGCGAATCAAAAATAACGGATCGTATCATCCATTTTACCGATTCCCTGGTTGGTCATGTCAGGGGTGGATTCGCTCACGTGAATGTCATTTCCAGTATGTTTTTTGCCGGCATAAGTGGCGCCGCCCTATCCGATGTGGCGGGTTTAGGTTCTGTCTTTATCCCCGCAATGGAGAAGAGCGGATACGAAAGAAAGTTTGCCGCGGCAATTACGGCGACTTCTTCCATTCAGGGGCCAATCATACCACCAAGTATAATTATCGTCGTATATGCTGCAATTATGGGAACATCGGTCGGAGCTCTATTTGCTGCAGGCATCGTTCCCGGTGTCTTGATCGGTGTGACGGATTGCATCATAGTCGCTATGAAAGCGAAATCAAGGGGATACCCCAAGCGAGGGACGTCCTTTTCAATCAAGGAGGTGGTGATTAGCTTCTTCAGCGCTGCTCCAGCGCTGGTCCTTCCACTGATCATAATGGGGGGAATAATTGGAGGGATCTTTACACCGACTGAAGCGGCGGCAGTGGCCGTGTTCTATGGTTTGGTTTTGGGATTTCTGTTTTTGCGAACGTTAAAGCCAGCATCCTTGGTAAGGATATTCAAAGATACCGTCATTAAATCTGCGACATTGTTTATTATCATAGCCTTTGCAAAAATTTTTTCATGGGTGCTGGCTATGGAAAATGTGCCTCAGTTAATTGGTCAACATGTCTTCGGATGGACGGATAATATATACGTCATCCTGGTTATTATGAACCTGATCTTCCTTTTCGTGGGAACATGGCTCGAGGCCGGAGCTGCCATCATTCTTTTGGGGCCAGTCTTTGGTCCAGCCCTTGTTGATCTTGGCGTTCATCCCGTGCACCTGGGAATGATCATGATTGTTAACCTGGTGATCGGTTTGATCACTCCTCCCTTTGGAGTCGTTCTATACGCGGCCTCTGCAGTGAGTGGCTGTAGCATAGAGGCAATTTCAAGGGAAGCCGTTCCATATATACTCTTGGATGTTGTTGTGTTACTTCTCGTAACATATCTCCCCATCGTAACGCTATTTTTCCCGAGGTTGTTCGGCCTTATTTAGTTTTCCCCTTGACAAATCTCAATATTTGGTCGTAGAAATAAGTTGTTTGCTCCGTAAAATTCTCTTCGATCGCCTTCTCAATGCGAAAAATACCGACGAAGGGGGGTGAATGAGGCCACAATTTGGGAAAACCGACGAGGGTGAATAGAGTTAAGTTCTAGGAAGACAAAGGAGGGAAGAAAAATGAAACGCATATTCCAGCTATTTCTCGCGTTGTTTTTGTTAGTGGCTATATCTTCGGTTGCCAGTGCAGCAAACTACAAGTTTATCATCGCATACACCGATGCCCCCCGTTTGAAGGTGGGAGATGAAAAGTTAATCCATGTAACCGTGGCTGCCGTCTATGCCTTTGAAGACGCAATCAACAGTTTGACTGGCGGGGCCTTTGATGTTGACTTCAAACACAGCGGAGTCTTAGGTGGCCAGATAGAAACCCTTGATCAGGTTCTAGCGGGATCCATTCAGGCGACGACCCCCGCGATTCCCGCCCTTGCAGGTTACTTTCCGCACATGCAAATATTTTCAATCCCCTATCTCTGGGATAACCCTGCGGTGGCCTGGGAGGTTCTCGACGGTGAGTTTGGTCAAAAATTCTTTGATGCAATGGCCAAACAGAGCAAGCTCCGTATCATAACCATCTTCGATAATGGGGGGTACAGAAGCTTCACCAACAACATCCGAGAAATCAGAAAACCCGCTGATATGAAGGGGATCAAAATTCGGGTGATGGAAAGTCCCACGCAGATGAAAATCGTTGAGTCATTGGGTGGTGCTCCCACGCCAATTGCCTGGACAGAGCTCTATTCGTCGCTTCAAACCGGCGTTGTTGACGGTCAGGAAAACTCCCCGGCGACAATCGTAGCTGGTTCACTGCATGAGGTACAAAAATACTATACCCTTGACCAGCACACCTTAAGTCTCGCTGTGTTTGCTGTGAGTGAGGATTGGTTTCAAAGTCTGCCCGCTGATATAAGAACTAAGGTAAAAATAGCGGGAAGAATAGCCTCAGTCGCGGGACGTGGTGCGGCGTGGACAAATAACAAGCTTGCCTTGGCGTATGTCACTCGTCACGGCATGAAGGTTTATCACCCAAAACCAGAAGAGAGAGCGACATTCAAGAAACTGGCACAACCCGGTGTGCTTGATTGGATGAGGAAGAATCCAAAAATTGATAACAAATGGGTTGATTCACTGCTCGCGGCAGTAGACGAAGCAGAAAAGAAACTCGGGATGAAGTGATGTCAGAAACGCATAACGGGCACTGGGGCCGGGGTTTTTCTTCCCTGGCCCCTTTTTGCGAGGCCAGTGTAGCTAACCCGGAGAGGGATTACTCGTCTTCTATCTTGCTCTCTCGCATGCGTATCCACACTCCTGATTAAAGGAATGAAGCAGAATCACTGAGGCGTTGAAGATCCATCATGGCTACAGGAGGGTATCTTTAACGTCACCTGCTACCCGTGTGGGGATACCGAGGTGCAGACAGGTAGCGACCAGCTCTTGAAGGATATCTTCATAACCGATGGTGATGTGGTTCGACATGTGTGAAGCCATGCACTGATCGCGGTCATATCCAGGAATGTGCACGTTGGCGATGGGCCATTCCGCCGTGGTGTTCTTCAAGCGGTCGCCAATCTCCTGTTCCGGCAATTCGATTACCTCACCGACCCCACAGTCCATGCCGATCTCGCCAAACCGCTCGTAGAATCGCGCCCACGTAATAACGCCCGGCTTCGACACACCGGAGCAGGTGCCCCCGCCCAGGGGAAAGTACATTTTCGGCTGTCGATGGATCTTCGTGTTTATCCAGCCGCCGAAGTGAGCCGGGGGTGCCCCCCCGGAAATCTCGAATACCCAGATGAATCGACCTTCGTAATCTCGCCCCCAGCGGATATCGTGCAACGTTGTCTCAGGAGGCATACCCTTGCGCTCGTAGATGTCGTGCATCAGGACCTGGGGAATACCAGAGCCTATGTCGCCCTCGTTGAAATGGACGATCGGCTTGTCCCTTTTGATGACCTCTCCCGTCCCGGGATCGATTACATCGGGACGGTCGCAATTGTTCAACATCCCTTCGGCTAGGTCCGATGCCGGCACAGAGCGAACGAGGCCGACTTGATAGGGAATGCCGATGGCACTGAGACCGTAACGGTGGTAGATCCGCGCAGCGGCGGAATACATCTTCATCTGCATCAATACCTGCGCATGAACCAAATCTTCATACTGATCGGTTCCCCAGTCAAACCAGGCACCCTTCTTGACGAGCCAGTTCAGGTGGTCCTGGGCATTTTGATCGTCGATCAAAGCCATTTCCGCGACGAGGTCCGACTGATTCAGCAATTCAATGGGCATGCCGATGGCTCCTAATTTGGCCGGATCCATGACGGCGTTGAGCATTCCCATGCACCCTGGATCCAACTGACCCATGATGCGCTTCTTGCGGATGATATCTTGCGCAAGTTCCTCTCCAAAGCGATTGGCCTCGGAGGAGAGCTTGAGCCCCCCAGCATCGACAATGTGCGACATGTCGTAGCGTATCTCGCCGTCTTTACACCAGCTCTCGAGTCTCTTCATGAAAAGAGGATCATCTGCAAAGGTCTCGCTCCAGAGGCGCGAATGCTTTACGCAGAGCCGCTCCAGAGTAGCGGCGTGATTGAGGAGCGCGACGAGTCCCGGCCATGTGCCATCGAAATTCGCCACCAGCAGAATGGGGCCTCTGTGGGTTTGCAAACAACCCGAAACATGGTGGGTATAGGCCCAGCAACTCAGTACGATGACAACCGGGCTTGTCGGGTCGATCCTCGAGAAGACCTCAGCGCCCGCGCATTGTTTCGTCAAAAACCCGTGTTTGCGTCTGGCATCATAGTTGGGGGCAACTTCGGTCGTATATCCGAGTTTTCTAAAGGCCGCCTTGACTGCATTGAGCGTGTCTTCCTGTTTTGGCCAACAGACCTCCCCCGCCGAATCG
>JABAOC010006022.1_pt1 | contig 24086 bp, 20 predicted proteins | sample 7062161 | NCBI WGS metagenome assembly JABAOC01 (sample SAMN14538625, study PRJNA623070) | marine sediment metagenome | biome: marine biome [ENVO:00000428]; feature: marine pelagic biome [ENVO:01000023]; material: deep marine sediment [ENVO:00002113] | place: India: Gulf of Khambhat ... | reverse complement strand
AAGATCACAGAAAATTTTTTTTTCTGGAACGCTTTCCCTATTAAATTTAAGTCTGGAGTTCCGTCGAAGACCAGGAGCACTCTTGTTTTTTTCAGGCGCTGGAAAATTAAAAGCCGAGAAACCAGGCGGTATTTAGCCTGGGGATCTTTGATATTGCGGGGCGAAGAATATCCGATAAAATTGCTTCCATCGATTAAATAGGCCACTTGAGAAGGTGTGAATAAGAAGGCAGAAGGTTTAAGAAGCTACAGTGTATATGATTCTCCAGGATTGAGGATGATGACTTCTGCTTTATCTCCTACTCTTCTCTTGAATTCTTCAGGATCAGCGCTGACAATGGGAAAAGTATTATAATGAACGGGAATCACTTTTTTTGTCTGGATAAACTCCACTGCCTTTGCTGCGGATGGAACGCCCATGGTGTATCTGTCTCCGATAGGAATAAAGCTCAAGTCGGGGTTAAAGAATTCGCCGATAAGTTTCATATCATAGGTTAATCCTGTATCGCCTGCATGGTAAATTGTTTTTCCGTCCATCTCGATAACAACTCCAGCCGGATCACCTTTTTCGGCAGAGTGGAGAGCTTGAACCATGTGAATTTTCACCCCTTTTGCCTCCACTGTGCCTCCGATGTTCATTCCCTCGGCTGTTAAGCCTTCTGCTTCACCATCTACTGCTATCTCATGGATGCCAACGAGGGTAGCGCCTGTTTTTTTACAGATAGCAAAGGAGTCACCTAAATGATCCCCGTGATAATGGGTGACAACGACAACATCAGCGTCTGAAACCTCGTCACATGTGATTGAGGCAGCGGGATTATCTGTTAAGAAGGGGTCAATGTATACAGTTTTTGAACCCTGCAGTTTTATTCCAGAATGTCCTAACCACGTTATTTCCATTGTCCTTACCTCCTTTTTTTATTGGGGTCAGACCTTTCAAACTTTCATAGTTTTGAATTTATTTATATCTTAATTAAAGGCCCGGTTCTTTCAATTTAACAAAAAAAGTTCAATATATAAAAGTTTGAAAGGTCTGACCCCATTATTCTCTATTATCCTGGAGGCCAGTGCATCCGCCTTCCCCCTAAAAGATGAAGGTGGATGTGAAAGACTTCCTGGCCCGAGTCCCTTTCAGTGTTGAGCACGATTCTATAACCTTTTTCAGCGATTCCTTTTTCTTGCGCAATCTGGCGCGCAGCGAGGAGTAAGTGGCTTAAGATATTCTTTTTTTCCTCGGAGATTTCATTTAGTGAAGCGAAGTGTTCTCTGGGAATGAGAAGAATATGAATCGGAGCTTGGGGATTTATATCATTGAACGCGATCATTTTATCATCTTCAAAGACTATGCTGGCAGGGATTTCTTTGTTTATGATCTTACAGAAAATACAGTTTTCCATCTTAGACCTTCTTCTCTTATTCCTTTATTCTTTCAATATGGGCTCCGAGAGACTTAAGCTTTCCTTCCAGTTTCTCATAGCCCCGATCCAGATGCTCGACTTCATTGACAATGGTTTCTCCGTTTGCTATCAACCCAGCCAGAACAAGAGAAGCGGAAGCCCTAAGATCTGAAGCTAAGGTCTCTGCTCCTGAGAGAGGAGTTTTTCCTCTGACTATGGCCTTATCTCCAGAGACCTCGATATTTGCTCCAAGACGCAGCAATTCGTTAATGTGGGTAAATCTTCTGTCGAAAATAGTCTCAGTGATAATGGATGTTCCGGAGGCTTGAGTCATCAATACAATAAACTGCGCTTGCATATCGGTAGGAAATCCTGGATAGGGAGAAGTCGTGATATCTTGAGACTTGATTTCTTCGCTTCCGATAACACGTAGAGAGTGATTATTGAGTTGCTCTATTTTTGCTCCAGAGTATCTTAGTTTTTCAATGATAGTATCGAGATGGCGGGGCTGGACATGGCTCAGCACGATGTTTCCTCGGGTTAATGCGCTGGCTACAAGGAAAGTTCCCGCTTCTATTCGATCGGGAATTATGTCATGAGTAGCTCCGCCCAGCTCTTTTACTCCTTTAATACGTATGGTCTCCTGGCCAATCCCATCAACCTTAGCCCCCATCTTAACCAGAAGCTCACACAGGTCTGACACTTCTGGTTCCAAGGAGCAGTTTTTTAAAACAGTCTCTCCCTGGGCCAGGGAAGCTGCCATAATCAGGTTTTCTGTTCCTCCTACGGATTTTTTCTCGAATTCTAGCTCTGCTCCATGGAGCCTTTTTGCTTCTGCTTTAATATAGCCATGTTCGAGGTTTATCGTCGCCCCTAATTTTTCTAATCCATGGATATGGAGGTCTATGGGCCGAGAACCGATGGCGCAGCCCCCTGGCAAGGCGACTATCGCTTTTCCGTAGCGGGCCAAGAGAGGGCCCAAGACTAAAATGGACGCTCTCATGGCACTGACCAGTTCATAGGAAGCCTCAGCGGATTTAATCTTTTTTGCCTGAATGGATAAAGTATTCTTTCTCAAGGTGTAGTTGGCTCCCAGCTCCTTCATGACGGTTAAGATCGTAAAAACGTCTTTAACAAGGGGAATATTTTTTAGCCGCACTTTTTCTTTGGTTAAAAGCGAGGCTGTAATCGCGGGAAGAACGGCATTTTTTGCACCGCTGATTTTGACTTTTCCCTTTAGCTTTAGGTTAGGGTTTCCGGCGATTCTGATTCTTTCCATGTCCACTCATTCTAAAATATTACCATCCAAAATTCAACTTTTGACTTTTGGGGTCAGACTTGCAAAATTTGAGTTATTTATGGAAAAGGATAAAGGCGACTTATTTCAAAAAGTGAAAAAGGGGCAGGCTACTATTATCAAAAAAGAGGCTGCTTTTCCATAACGCAGGAGTTTGATTTATCCAACTAAATCATTTTTATAGATTAAAAGTGTGGGCTTGATGAATCAAGCCCCTACATAAGATGATCCCAGCCCCTGCACAAGATGACAAGCCCCTACAGATGAATCAAGCGGCTACAGATAAATCAAGCCCTTACACAAGATAAATCAAGCCTCTACACTAAGAATTTTTGGCTTGCAATTAGTTATTATTTCAAAGATAGTAAAAAATGCTTCCATATGTGTTAGGGGCAGGTCTTATCCTCGCTTTTCAAGGTCAGGCCTTATCCAAATGAATGTCATAGGGGCAAAAGGCAGGAAACGTACATTTCCCGGTGACAAGGCCTGATCCCCTGGCATAGGGTAGGAAAGTTACTTTTCTCGGTAGGAAAGCCTGACCCCAAGGCCGTTATTAAATTTGATAAAATTGAATATTTAAATGGAGGGATCAAATGAAGATGCTAATCGGTAAAGACTGGGTTGATAAGGACGAAAAGATTGAAGTCCTCAATCCCTATAACAATGATTTTATAGACACAGTTCCTTCAGGCGATAATGATGATGTGAAAGCTGCCCTTGCAGCGGCTGAAGAAGGTTTTAAAATAAACCGGAATCTACCTGTTCATCAGCGTATCTCTATCCTTTATAAAACAGCAGAAATAATCAGAAGCAGGCAAGAAGATTTTGCCAGAACGATTGCCACCGAAGGGAGTAAAACCATTAAGGAAGCCAGAAAAGAGGCTAGCCGCTGCATAGATACAATCACAATCTCTGCTGAAGAAGCACGGAGGATTGTAGGGGAGACCATTCCCTTCGACAGTCGCGAAGATTCGGAGAACAGAGTAGGCTACTACCTTCGCTTTCCAATCGGAATAATCGCAGCCATTACCCCTTTTAATGATCCCTTGAACCTCGTAGCCCATAAGGTTGGACCGGCAATTGCCGGTGGAAATTCGGTAGTTCTGAAGCCTGCCACTGTCACTCCGCTTTCTGCTTTAAAGTTGGGGGAGGCATTTATCGAAGCAGGCCTTCCCTGGAATATCTTAAACATTGTTACCGGCCGTGCCTCGAAGATCGCTGATGCCCTGGTCACAGATTCTCGGGTGAGAATGATCTCCTTCACCGGAGGAACTGAAGCTGGCCAGGACATTGTCAAAAAAGCGGGCTTGAAGAAAATAGGAATGGAGTTGGGCTCGAACTCTCCGGTTATTGTCATGGACGATGCTGATCTTCAACAGGCAGTGGAGCTTTCTGTGTCCGGAGCTTTCTGGGCCGTCGGGCAGAACTGCATTGGAGTTCAGCGAATTTATGTCCATGAAACTGTTTACAATCAGTTTGAAAAGATGTTTGTAGAGCAGACGAAGAAAATAAAAGTTGGCTATCAACTGGATGAAGAGACGGACATGGGTCCCATGATTACAGAGGAGGAAGCTGCTCGAGTGGAAAAGTGGGTTGGGGAAGCGTGTGAGTCAGGGGCTGAGCTTCTCACTGGGGGCAAGAGGAAAGGAACACAGTTTGAGCCTACCGTATTCAGGAATATGCCTGAAGGCGCCAAACTTAATTGTGAAGAAGTATTTGGTCCGGTGGTGAATCTTTATAAAATTTCTTCCCTGGATGAGGCGATCGACCTAGCCAACAGTGTCAAATACGGACTCCACGGAGCCATCTTTACCCGTTCCCTGGAAAATGCCTTTAAAGCCATCAAAGAACTTGATGTGGGCGGAGTGATGATTAATGATTCCACAGATTACCGCATAGATATGATGCCCTTTGGCGGTGTGAAATGGAGCGGACTCGGTCGGGAAGGGATTAAATTTGCTCTCCTTGAGATGACAGAGCCTAAAGTTGTCTGTTTTAGCCTCTAGGAATCAGAGAGAGCCGAGAGCTTGGTCGAGGTCAGCTATGATATCGTCCGGATTTTCAGCTCCCACACAAAGTCTTATCAATTGAGGTGGAATATCAGCCTTTTCGCGGGCCTCTTCTCCTTGCTGTTGGTGGGTAGAAATTGCTGGAATGGTGGCCACGCTTTTAATGCGGCCCAAATCCGTTGCCCTGAAGATGAGATTTAGATTATCAAAAACTTTCCGGGCGTTTTGCGGCGGTCCATTGACTCGAAAACTAAGAAGGTGGCCGTAGCGGTTTATTTCGTTACCTTTTCCATCATCAGAGTCTACAAGCTTCATGTATTTTTTGGCCAAGGTGTGGAGAGGGAAGCTATCTAATCCTAAATAATCCACTTGATAAATTTTGGGATGCTGATTGAGGAATTCTGCGACTTTCTCGGAGTTGGCGCTGACCACGTCCATCTTGGAACGAAGTGTCCTAAGGTCATTCAAAGCAAAAAGAGCATTCGGAGGAGAAGCCGCCGGGCCAGTATCCCGGTACGGAAGAAACTTTACGTACTCGGCAAAGCTTTGTTTAAATAGGGGATTTTCATTTCTTATCTTGGTTGCAATGGGTTTGCGGCTGATTAAAGCTCCTCCTATAGCCAGGCCGCCAGAGGTTATGGATTTGGTTAGAGAATGGATAACGATGTCTGCCCCATAAGCAATGGGGCGCATCAAAGCTGGAGTAGCACAGGTTGAATCAATAATAAAAGGAATTTCCCAGGAATGAGCCAGTTCGACAAGCGCCTTGACATCACAAAACGATTGCTGAGGATTGCTTGGGGCCTCTGAATAGAGGAAGCGGGTATTCTCATCAATCTTTGCCTTCCACTCCTCGATGTCTTCCTGATGCTCAACCCAGCGCACCTGTATTCCCCTTTCCTGCATCTTCCTGACTGAAAAAAGTTGGAAGGCGCCTCCATAGAGCTGGACAGAAGAGACAAAATTTATTTTCTCTGCCCCTTCTTTTTGCTTAACCAGAAAAGGATCTATTGCTGACATTATAGCTGACATCCCGGAGGCAGTCACCAGGCAGGAGGTATCGTGGCCAGTCTGGTAACCTTCAAGTAAAGCAAGGACCCATTCTAAATAATAAGTTGTCGGATTGGCTATCCGCGTGTAGCACCAGGTAGGAATCAAATAGGCTAGAGCAGCCTCCATCTCATCAGAGTCCCTGTAAGCTTGGGAGGTTGACAGATAAAGAGGTTCTATTACGGCTCCCTGATTTTGAGCTAAAGCTTCTTCAACAGTGTAGAGACCATGAACGGCTATGGTGTCAAATTTGAGTTTTTTCATTCGAGCAATATGTTTTTCTTTTTGGACTAAAAATTTTTCAGCTTTTTTGATATATTTCATTACACCTGGGCCGTATAAGTCGTTATCAGTCATGGCTCCTCCATTATTTTGTTTAAATATTCTTTTTTTTCTCAGTTAAGTATTTTTTTACCACAAAGCTTAATGTTTTCACACCATCAACAATCTCATCTTTTGTTGGGTAAGAAAAGTTTATCCTCATCGTGTTATGCTTGAGATATCCCCTTGGATAGCATACCTCACCAGGGACAAAAGCAACCTTCTCTTTGGCAGCCGCATAAAATAGCTCCAAGGTATTAATCTTTTCTGGCACGGTTATCCAGAGGAACAGTCCACCTTCGGGTTTTGTCCACTTTACGCCCATATCCTCAGGAAAATTCTTTTCCATGGCTTTCAAAAAGAAATTCAGTTTTTCAGAGTAGTAATTTCTAGCCCTTTTGAAGTGGGCATCCAGATCGTATTCTCGGAGGAATGCTGTGCAAATGTCCTGATTGAGCTTGGGGGTGTTGAGTATGTTGGCTCCTTTTATGAAGGAGAACTTCCTTATGACTTCGGATGGACCTATGTTGAATCCGACTCTCAGGCCCGGGCAGAGTATTTTTGAAAAAGTATATATGCCGATAACATTCCCTTGATTTTCATCAAGAGAATATATGGAAGGGATATGTTCTCCCCTGTATCTCAACTCCCTGTAAGGGCTGTCTTCTATAAGAGGAATACCGTACTTTTTGCTCGTAGAGAGAAGAGCCAGTCTTTTCTTGAGGCTCATGGTTATCCCTGAGGGGTTCTGAAAATCCGGGACTACGTATATAAATTTAGGTTTCCTTCCCTGATTAAGTAATTTTTCTATTCCAGCTTCCATGCCCTTAACATCGGATCCGTCTTCTTCAATATCTTTGGCCATGTATTCTGCATCTTCCAGCTCGAAGGAGGCCAAGGCACCCCCAAAGGTAGGGCAATCTGCGACTATAATATCTTTGGGATCAAGGAATAATCTTCCGACAAGGTCTATCCCGTGTTGCCCAGAGGTTGTTATCATAATGTTTTCAAGTTCGATGTGGATATTATCTTTTTTAAGATAATCTATGATTGCTTCCATCAGTTCTTTTTCTCCGGTTACGGAGGAATATTGAAGAACATGATCCGGATCGGACTTTAAGGACTTCTCTGCAGTCTTCTGAATAAGATCGAGTGGGAAAACATCGGTGCTGGGTAATCCGCCGGCAAAAGAGATTATCTCGGGATCTTGGATGTAACACAGCATTTTTCCGATCTTGTACCCCTCGTATTCTTTCATAATTGTGGCGAATAACGATTTCATGTTTGCTTTCTGCTATTGCTGGTTTTCATCAATCATGAGGTAAAATTGTTCTATCTTTCTTTGACTTTGTACCTGGCTGGATCATCAAAGATATCTATGGCGTTTACTCTTGTGAGAAAGGTGGCTGAATGCACTACACCTTCGGGGATATAATACCAATCGCCTTTTCTGTGCACCGTGGTTTTTTCCCCAATTGTAAGGGACATCTCTCCCTCGACCACAAAGCCCCATTGGGCGCAATGAGAATGAGGAGGAACTTTGCCGACAGGTTCAATATCAAAGAAGGCCACCTGTTTGTCCTTGCTCTGAAGAAGCCACCCTCGTACTCCCTCAAGAGGAACATCGATCTCTGGGAGGTCTCTTACCATTTCTGGGTAAGCAGTGCCTTCCCATTCTTCCATGTAATTTTTCATCTATCCTTTCCTTTCAACTTTCAAAATTGGGGCCTGGCCCCATTTTTCAGCCCCATTTTTCTGCAGGGAATGCTGCAGTTTTTCCCATTTTAATCCCTTTTATCAAAATATACCCTTGGTATATCCTCCGTCAACCTGCAAGGCAACTCCGGTTATGTAGTCTGCTCCTTCAGAAGCAAGAAAGGCCACTGCTTGAGCTATCTCCTCGGGTGTTCCTAACCTCCCCGCAGGAATATTTTTCTGTATACTCCCGTAGAAATCTTTGACCGTGCCCTTCCCGCTTTCCTCGAAAGACTTTGCCAGCTCTTCAACTCTCTCTGTTTTCGTGTATCCAGGACAGATTGAGTTTACAGTAATACCATAAGACGCCACCTGATTTGAGAGGGATTTCGAGAAGCCCAAGACTCCTGCCCTTGCCGTATTGGAAAGGATCAGAGAATCTATAGGCTGCTTGGCTGCAACCGAAGTCATGTTAATAATCCTTCCCCACTTCTGTTTTTTCATGAAAGGGATAACTTCATAACAGAGGTTTACTGTACTCAGGAGGTTAAGCTCCAGAGCATCTTGATAGTCATCCAGAACAAAGTCATCCGCCATCCCCGAAGGAGGTCCTCCAGCGTTCGAGACCAATATATTGATTGTCCCCAACTCCTCTACGGTCTGCTGGACCATCTTGCTCACCTGTTTCCTGTCTTTTACATCCGCCACAATTGCCATAATAACTCCTCCTGTTTCGGCGGCTATTTCATCTCTGGTTTTGAAAAGCCTCTCCTTATTTCTGGCGCAGATTATGACTTTTGCTCCTTCCCTGGAAAGCTGAAAGGCAATCGCTTTTCCAAGGCCTCTGCTCGATGCTGCCACCAGGGCCACTTTATTCTTGATACCCAAATCCATCTTCCATCTCCTGATGTCTATTTTTCCATCGCCAGAATTTATTTTCTGTAGGAAATCCTGGCAAACCTTGTCTCGTGACCCCTTCTCATGATCTCTTTGGCATCCTTGTCACATCTTAGGCACTTATGATATATCACATCGCCGATTAGCTCTGCCTTTTCATCTCTTTCCTCATCCGAGAAGAAATAGGCTTCCATGGTATCATAGGGACGAGATTCACCGTCGCTCTCATATTTAATTGTCAAATCTTTTCCCGCATCAAGGACTTTGAAAGCGTTCTCAGTCCAGTTAAAGTCAGCCATGCCTAGGTCTGGATTGATCCTTAAATGAGCGGCAAGAAAGATTCTAGGGAGTTCTGATGCTTCAAGCTCGTCGAAACATTGGATAAATGTTTCAGAAGTTGCTGCGTTTCCGATGTTGATCTCGTAGATAGGCGTGGTCCCGTCAGAGCGAAGATATTCTTTGAAAATATTGAGGAGCATCCGAAGCTGGATAGCGTTTTGGGTAGAGAGGAGCATGGATATCTTGAAGGAAAGATTAGGAATTTCTCTGGCGTAATAGCAGGCAGCCACAATAGTTGACCAGCTTGGATTAAGGAAAAAATTCGCTCCTGTTGCAAGAGCGGCCCTCGTTATCCCGTCAAGATAGACGAGGTGGTTATTGTTTCCGACTTCAACCCCTCCCAGGTTACCGAAAGCTGTTCCCATATTCTTCAGGATTATCTGACTCAAGCCATTACCCAAATCCTTTCTCTCGAATTTCTCTCCAGTCACTTTTTCTACCCTTGCAAACCGCTCTTCTGGAAGGGGAGTTCCTAGAAGGTTGGTGGTGCAGAATTTGCTGGCGCCCAGTATATTTTCGGCCATGGTCAGTGTCGAGAGTAGGTCACCGCTGTAGACATAATGATCGGTCAGAGCCACGACTGAAATCATCTCTGTCGGGAAAAGAACGTCTCTGTTCTCTGCTACTCTCTTTAGACAATCAAAGGTGGGGCGGGCTGCCTGAAATCCGGAAACCTGGGTAGTGCAGATTCCTTGCTTGGTAACAGTAATTCCGTTTTTCTCTACGAAGTCCTCAACTTTGGCAAAATCTTTTGTATATTCTTCAGCTTTTTCCAGCATTTCTCCGTATCCTTTTTCTGCGGCGATTCTTTTCCTCGCTTCGTAATCCCTCATAGACTCTATCTTTTCGGAAATCTCTTTTGCTCCTCCGTATGAGTCTAATAAGGCATCCATGGCTTTGAGATCCTTATCGCTTAAAAGATCAAAGTGCATTTCGAGTTTCTCCTTTTATCAATTATTTTCTATTTAGTTCACTCCTTTTTTTATCCAATTTTTAATTCTATCTTGTTTTATTTCTCAGGTTCATTTTGCTAGATGGCGGTGAATGGCCAGCATGTCTGCGAGGATAGAATAGCCAGTCTCAATTTTTCCAGCCCCTGGTCCTTGGATGGTTACTTTTCCCAGCAAATCCAGGTCAAAGGTCAAAGCGTTGTTGGCGCCCATAACTCCAGCCAGAGGGTTGGCGAGAGGGAGTTTTTGAGGGGAGACGCTAGCTCGAATCTGCCCATTTTCCTTTTTAGTTGAGGAGATAAGCTTGTACCTGAATCCTTCTCCTTTAGCAGCCAGGATTTCCTGTTTGGAGAGAGAAGTGATACCTTCCCTTTTTGCATCAGATGGCTTGATGTTCCCCTCAAGGAAAACGTTTGAGAGGATAACAATTTTAGCCAGGGCATCATACCCTTCCACATCAGCTGTAGGATCTGCTTCAGCGTAACCTAATTTTTGGGCCAGCCCAAGGGCATCTTCATAGTCCATGCTCTCCATCTCCATTTTGGAGAGGATAAAGTTGGTTGTCCCGTTAAGTATCCCGCTTATCTCTTTGATCTTGTTTCCAGCCAAGCCGTTCTCGAATAAACTGAACACCGGTGTCCCGCTCATGACAGTACCCTCAATCCTGAAAAAAAGGTTGTTCTCTTGAGCCAGTTTTTTTAACTCTCTGTAATTAAGCGCGGCAGGTCCCTTGTTAGATGTGACCACATGTTTTCCCGTTTGAAAGGCTTTCTTGATATAGGTTGTTGCCGGTTCTGCAGTCTTGATATCTGTGTATGTAAGTTCGGCAATAATATCAGCATCACATTTTTCGAGCATTTCCAGAGGATCCATTTGCCGAGCTTCGTTGGATCTTCCCTCGAGATACTCGTCAATTTTCTTTCCCTGCCCTAAGAGCTGAAGAGTTTTTTCTACTTCTATTCCCTCTGGAATGAGAAGAGAGCCTTTCAGTTTGTCATTGATGGCCACGAGTTTAACTTCGAAATCAAGCTTTTCTTTCAAATATTCTCTTTTTTTTTCGAGGATTTCCAGAAGGCCTTGTCCCACGGTCCCACAGCCAATAAGACCTATCCTAAGTTCCATAATCTTCTCCTCCTCATCATAAAATGCTTCCTTTATGATTTAGAAACCAGTTTAGTGGCATAAGAATTTAGCACGGAATAATAACACCCAAGTAAAAGAAAGATATTTGATAAAAGAATATATCACATTCATTTTAGAATTTGTAGGGATTTGATTCATCAAACTAAACAAACCAAAAAGCGACTCAAAGGGACGGTCTTTTTTATTGTAGGAATTTGATTCGTTGTAGGGGCTTGATTTATCAAGCCCGTACTTGCGGGAATTTAGGGTGACGTTTGTTTCTACAAATCCACCTCAGCTGGATAAATACTCACTTCAAGTTTAAACTGTGTTGACTTCGATTTTTTGATTCTCTATGATTATTCTGCCCTAAAAGAATCTTTGCTGAATGTTTGCATGGGTAAAGGAGTATCGGATCATTCAAAATCCTTTCAGACATAACACATTAAAAGGAGGAAACATGAGAAAAAGAATTTTTGTTTTATGTGCCCTCGTTTTGTTTCTCTGTTTTTTTGTGAGAGCCGGGGAGGCTCAAAAGGGACTTAAGGTCTTTATTTCTGTGGACATGGAAGGGATCTCAGGTGTTATCCACTGGGATGATGTCAGCCGTCGAGGAGATGATTATTCTCTCTTTAGAAAGCTTATGACTCAAGAGACAAACGCAGCTATAGAAGGAGCCCTTGAAGCAGGGGCAACTGAGATTCTTGTGCGGGACTCCCACGGAAGTGCCCGCAATATTCTTCCTGACCTTTTGCGTCATGAGGCTGAGCTGCTTAGGGATTGGTCAGGAGGTCCCTTGGTCATGATGGAAGGAATAGATAAGAGTTTTGATGCAGTTATTTTTATAGGATACCATGCGCGGGCTGGTACGCCTGATGGTGTTCTCAAGCACACCATGACTGGAACAATTTTTGATGTTGTTCTCAACGGAAAAAAGATGCCTGAGGCTGGAATCAATGGAGCCATTGCCGGGCATTTCGGCGTCCCCGTTGTTATGGTGGCTGGAGATTTAGCCATTTGCAACCAGGCAACGGAGCTTTTTGGGAATATAGAAACCGCAGCTGTCAAGGAAGGAATAGGAAAAGCAGCAAAAATGCTCCATCCTCTGAAGGCTCAAGAATTGATCAAAAAGAAAACCAAAGCAGCTTTGAAAAGGCTGAAAGATTTTAAGCCATACAAGCTCAATCCGCCTATCACGATGGAAATAACTTTTACAGACGAGGAAATAGCCGCAAGATCTTCCTGGATTCCGGGTGCAAAAAGATCAGGGGATAGATCTGTCTCTTTCACCAGCAATGATTTTATGGAAGTTTTGAAGTTTTTCCGCTTGGCCAGGTGAGAAATTCTCTTTTAGTTTCAGGGCAAAGGGAAAAGACAATAAAGGGAATTTTATCTCGGTTTGCTTCTATGCAGAAAAGATAGGGAAAAACACGTATCTAGAGTAAGGTAGAAGGGTAGTGAAAATCGCCTTTCACTACCCTTCTTTTAATTTCAAGAAAATTTTTTGTTTACTTCTTTACCTGCGCTTCTATCCAATCTGTAGTGATACTCTTGGGTCTTTCGATGGCCAAGCCAAGGGCTCTGTCCCAAATCAGCGAGGCAAGAACGCCGATAGCACGGGATGCTCCGAAGAAAACTGTGTAGAAATCATACTCTGTGACTCCATAGTGGAGGAGGAGACAGCCAGAGTGAGCATCAACATTGGGCCAGGGATTTTTTGCTTTGCCGTGTTCCTTCAGAATATCAGGCGCAACTTCGTAGATGGCGCTTACAACTTTAAAAATTTCATCATCGGGAAGGTGCTTGAGGGCGAATTCTCGCTGAGCCATGTATCTGGGGTCTGTTTGACGGAGAACCGCATGTCCGTATCCAGGAATGACTTTTCCTGCATTCAGGGTGTCCCAGAGATATTTCACCAGCTGCTCTTTGTCCGGAACGCCTCCTAAGTCCTCCTTTACCTCCATGATCCAGCGGAGAACTTCCTGGTTAGCCAGTCCGTGGAGAGGTCCGGCTAATCCATTCATACCTGCAGAAAGGGAGTAATAGGCATCAGAAAGGGTAGATCCAACAAGGTGTGTGGTATGAGCAGAGACATTCCCGCCTTCATGGTCGCTGTGAATAACGAAGTAAAGGCGCATGAGTTCCTTGAATTTTTCGTCTTCGATTCCGATCATATGAGCAAAATTTCCACCCCAGTCAAGATTTGGATCAGGAGGGATATGCTCATCGTTCTTGTAGGTTTTGCGGTAAATGTAAGAGGCAATAAGGGGGAGTTTGGCCAGAAGGTTCATCGCATCTTCGTACATGGGATCCCAGTATTCCATCTTGGTTAATCCCTCTCTGTATTTTGCAGCGAAGATGGACTCTTTCTGGAGGGCGAGAATACCCTGTGAAAACTGAGTCATCGGGTGGGTATCTTTGGGGATGGTTTTGAGAATATTGATGAGATAGTCAGGGAGGGGGCTGCGTTTTCGCCATTCTTCGGTTATTTCCTTTACATCATCTTCAGTTGGCAATTCGCCGGTAAGAAGGAGATAGAATATTCCCTCAGGAAGAGGTTCTTCGCCGCCTGGCGCCTTTGGCAATTTTTCTCGAAGCTCGGGGATGTTGAAGCCGCGAAAGCGGATACCTTCAACGGGGTCGAGAGCCGATGTTTCGGTGACCATGCATTTTACTCCGCGCATTCCACCGTAGGCCTGAGCCACTGTAACTTCTGATATCTTAGTATCGCCGTGTTCTTTGATCATCGTTTTAACTTTTTCGCGCATGGGTTCTAGCGTTGAAGCAAATTTTTCCTTTAATGAAGCCATTGAGAAAACCTCCTTGTGATGTTTGAAGAAATTATTTCCCTAATTGAGAAAAAGAGTAAAGAATATATCATTGTCTGCCTGCACTGTCAATTTTTTTAGGATTAATTATGAAAATTTTTTTAATTAACCTGATTCGCTGGAAAGTCTCGACTGTTTGAGGTGAATCAAATATTTGACTTTTGTCTTTTGAAGTAGTTTATTATTGAGGATAAAGAATTTCTCGAAATATTGTTAGGAGAAAAAGATGGAAATCATTTTGTTTCTTATTATCGCCTTTGGCGTTCTTCTGGTTCTTGTTATTGGAATCTATAACAGGTTAATTACTCTGAGAAATCGGAGTGATAATGCCTGGGCTCAGGTGGATGTTCAGCTAAGGCGAAGATATGACCTTATTCCGAACCTGGTGGAGACAGTTAAGGGCTATGCAAAACATGAAAGAGAGGTCTTCGAGAAGGTCACTGAAGCGCGCTCCAAAGCCATAAATGCAGGAACGGTTAAAGAACAAGGGCAGGCCGAGAATATGCTGACTGGTGCTTTGAAGTCGCTTTTTGCTGTGGTTGAAAATTATCCTGATCTTAAGGCGAACCAGAATTTTCTGATGCTTCAGGAAGAACTGGCAGGAACAGAAGGGAAAATCGCCTATGCCAGACAATTCTATAATGATACTGTGATGAAATTTAACCTCAGGCAGCAGGTTTTCCCATCCAACATTATCGCTAATATGTTTAATTTCAAAGAGAAAGAGTATTTCGAGATTGAAGAAGAGGAAGCCCGAGAACCTGTTAAGGTGAAATTTTAGTCCAAATATCAGGCTTTGTACCAAAGTGATGGGATTTTATGTCATTGCGAGGCGTGGAACGCCGAATCAATCCCATAAAAAAATATAAATAAGACTCCAAATGTATGAACAGATCGCTAGCAACAAGAGAAAGTCTTTTCTTCTCATCTTGTTTTTCGTTTGTCTAATTTTTGCTTTAGCTTGGTTTTTCGCAGAGCTGACCGATATGGGTCCTTATGGTTTGATCTTAGCTGCGGTCATAGCCATTGCCATGACCTTTGGCAGCTATTATTCGAGCGATAAAATCGTCCTGGCGATAAGCAGGGCTAAACCGGTAGAAAAGAAAGATTACCCCTATCTTTACAATGTGGTGGAGGGATTGGCTATCGCCGCAGGATTGCCCAAGCCGCGCTGTTACATCATCGATGACACGGCCCCCAATGCTTTTGCTTCGGGTCGCAATCCAAAAAACTCTGTCATCGTGGTTACCAAAGGCCTGCTCCAAAAGCTGAACCGTGTGGAGCTGGAAGGCGTGATTGCCCATGAGATGTCACATATAAAGAATTATGATATTCTTGTTCAGACTCTGGCCGTAGTCATGGTTGGGATCGTCGCCCTCCTCAGCGATTGGATCCTCAGGACTTTTCTCTGGGGAGGAAGAAGAAGGAAGAGCAGCAGCGGAGGCGGGAACGCTGCTGCAGTCATTATTGTGGTTGGTCTGGTGCTCGCAGTGCTTTCTCCTATTGTTTCCCAGCTTATACGATTAGCCGTTTCGCGCAAAAGAGAATTCCTGGCAGATGCAGACGGGGCTTTCCTCACACGTTACCCGCCTGGCCTTGCCTCTGCCCTCAAGAAGCTGGCTTCGGATAGGGAGCCTTTGGAGGCAGCCAACAAGGCGACCGCTCATCTTTACATAGTGAACCCGCTTAAGGATATAAAGGGTGCAGTTAATAAATTGTTCAGCACCCACCCGCCGATCGAAGAAAGAGTAGCTGCTTTGGAGAAGATGTAGCAATCTACCCGTGTTCAATATTCTTTTATATTTTCAATATTGACTTTAATTATTTTTGTGAGCCAGCGAAGAATACTCCAAACGAAGAAACAGGGGAGCTAAAAGCTATTGAAAGTGTGAGGCTTTAATACTATAATTGTAATCCCGTTGGCGGGGTCGTAGTTCAGTTTGGTTAGAACGCTGGCCTGTCACGCCAGAGGTCGCGAGTTCAAGTCTCGTCGGCCCCGCCATCTTGTCAGCCTGTTTCTCCCCTGATGATACCCTGATTTTAATATGTCTTCCATTTAAGCACCGTTAGTCTTAATTAGGCGAGTTTAGTCAAAATCTGTTACATATTCGTTACATGGGGAGAAGTCTGATTGCGGGATAGAGCTACGGACTCCGGATCCGTAGGTCACAGGTTCGAATCCTGTTAGGCGCGCCAGCTTTCCCCTGTAAATTTTGTTTTTCCTTTCAATCCTAATACCATAATTTCAGCACAATTCAACAATTTTTGTTACACCATGGTGACATGGGGATAAGTCTAATTGTTGGATGGAACATCTGACTACGAATCAGAAGGTCGGGGGTTCAAATCCCTCCGGGCGTACCAGACAACCTCTCTTATTTTCAGCAATTTGCCCTGTTTTGGACTTTCAATCCTAATACCGTAGTTTCAACGCAATTCAGTCGTTTTTGTGAATTATTTGTGATATGGGGAGAGGTCTATGTAGACTACTTGACTGGCAGTCAAGAGGTCGTAGATTCAAATCCCATCAGCTCCAACATCTTATTGCCCCTTTTTTCCTTTATTTACCACACTTTTCCTTGTTTTTGATTTTTAGCCTGAGTTACTTAAACTGAGCCATTTTAGGTCAATTTGTCCACACCGTGTCCACACGGATTTTTGCAGCCTAGCACATTAATAGATTGGCATTTCACTTTGAGTCATGAAATATGGTTCTGACCATGCATTTCTAGACATTATCTGTTGTCCTCAATTTCTACATGTGTCATAAAATAAGGACAAAGGAATCCCTTTGGAGTCTGATAAAATCCCTAATGCAAAATGGCACATTTCTTGCCAATTGTGAATTAGAAGAAAGCGAAGTCTCCATAAAAAAAGTTGAAATATAGATATGAAAAGTTTATGATTTTAAGGGGGATAAGATGGAAACGAAAAAACTTAATAAACTTACTCTCATACCATTTCTAAGCATAGGGATTCTTTTTTTATCTCTATATGGATTTCAGAAACAGGAGAAGCTCTTTCCTCCTGAAAAACATGAAGTTATAATCCAGCTCGTCCTGGTCGATGTAATCGCTACTGATAAGGACGGGAACGCTGTCAGAGATCTAACTATAGATGATTTTGAAATCTATGAAGATGGGAAAAAAGTGTCAATCAATTCTCTGGACTTTTTTAATTTTCAAATGATTATAGAAAAGTTCCCCGAGGAAAAGAAAACAGAAAAAATGAGCCTACCTTCCGTTGAAAAATTCAGGAAAAGGCTCTTCTTCGTTATATTTGATTCCATCAATACTATCAAGAGAGTGCTGGACCAAAGTAAGCCCAAGATTATCGAGAAACTCATCTCCCTGGTCAAATTGGGCGGGGAGATTATGGTTATTGAGCTAAGAGAAAAAGGAGACGTACAGCTTTTGCAGTCCATCACGTCAGATGAAGATCTCATTGCCCAGGCCATTGATAAAGCCTCTGGAAGTATATGGGTAGAAAAATCAGCTGATACGCTTTCTATTCCCAATATAATAAGAATTGAGGAGATAGAGGCTGGGGGGCAGCCTCATCCGATGCGACAATCTGCTAGGGAAATATATCAACTGGAAACGCGCAATCGATTTGAAAAAAGTCTCAGCAGTTTGCTTTCAGTTATAAATATGATTAAGAATTATCCGGGTCGAAAACCTGTTCTGCTTATAAGCGGAGGATTCCCATCGATCTCATTTGAACAAGTTTATGATGGCATTGGTTATGACGGCAAAAGTAGTGAAATAAATATTGTCCAATCAGAAGTGGCAGCGGCCAAGATAAAAGATCCTTTTAAGGTGCTTCAGAAAAAAAAACGCCGACACGGCTCGGAAATCTTCCGCGATCTCGTCAACTATGCCAACAGCCACAACATAACTTTTTATACCCTTGATCCTGATAATTACTTAAGATTTGTTTTGCATGATATGGCCTATGATAACTTTCCCAGACAGCTTTTAAATCCGAAAGATCCCAGGATAGTTAACGACGATATTGCCGAGATAAAGAAAATCGAGTTATCCAATTTGAATTATTTGTCAGAGAATACTGGGGGTGTTTCTTTGCAGGGAGCAAAAAAGTTTGACAATTTTCAAAAATATGTGAATCAGGATTTAACCTCATATTATGAACTGAACTATTATCCAAAAAGAAAAAAAGCGGACGGTAAATATCATAAAATCAAGGTAAAAGTCAAAAGACCCGGCGTAAGAATCCGTTTCCGCAAGGGATATTATGACTATAATCTCGAGCAGAAGGAGTCCTTGCTTTTTGCTTCAAGTTCGGCTAATCCTGGCCTGTTCAAGCAGATATCTTTCAAGGCCCGCACAGTTCCTTTTATTTTGAAAAAAGACAAATACATCCTGTGGATCAATATGGCCCTGCCGGTTCAGGGACTGATTCTTGGGGAAGATCCGAGTATTGATTTTAAAATATTAAAGGCCAACTTTTGCGTTGACGATGAGAAGGATAATCATGCAATGATGGCTCAGTTGAATATCCCGATAATGCTCACACAGTCTTTTCGGCAAAAGCTCAAAAATGCGCGTTATTTAGGATATAATACCTGCTCTCAGGAGCTAAAACTCAAGCACAACAAGTACCACATAATATTCTCACTGTATGACGAGGAGAGTTCCAGGGTGGGCACTGTAGAACAGCTGCTTGAGGTGCCTAGCTTGAAAGGAAAGAGCAAGGCAGAGATTGTTAATGCAATTTTTGGGCGTATGGTAGAATCCAATATAAGCAGCAGGCCTTTTACTATTTCACAAGAAGATGGGACTCTTCTAGTGGGTAAGCACAAATTTTATCCCATGGGATCAAATCAATTCAGCCGAGAAGAAAACATTTCCTTGTTCATTCAAGTCTTTACTTCACAAAAGGAAGTGGAGTTTACACCTCAATTTCCGCTGTTTCAAAACGACATAGAAGTCGGAATAGTCCCGGTCGAAGTTGTTAAAAAATCCCGGAACAAAAAAGCGAATATATTAAACGTCATATTCAACCTGGATTTTAGGAATTTTACAAAAGGAGATTATGCCCTCAAAATAAGTTTGACTGATTCTATGAATAAACAAAGAATCGAAAAAAGACTCCTTGTGAAAATTATTTGAATAAACTTTGTGTTTTTATAAAAGTTCATTTATATTTCGTTCAATTTAGATAATTGATTTTATATATTACCATTCAGACGATTTGAGAGGATGATAGCCAAAGAAATCGGAGGTCCGGGCTTCCCCCATATTGCGATTGCTGAAAAAAGACGGCTCTGCTCAGAACGGGCGGCTAATTTAATAGATGCTGGGATTGAAAGAAGCTCTTATTAATTGAGCGATCTTTTATGGAAATTCCCCACATTTAATACGACATAACACGACAAAAAGAGACAAAAAAAAGACAACAGAGCGTATTTAGCGCCTAATATAGAAAGGCGAGTGAGGGGGGAGAGAAATTCTCATTTGTGTTGTTACCTCAAATATAGAGTTGTTATGCTTCATTGTCAAGCTAACAAGAAATGAAAAAAATCTTTGGTTTGATTTGTGTTTTTCTCTAATATATAATAATAAAAAAGTCAGCATGGAAATCTAAAAAATGAAGATTATTGCCATTTTAATAAACAAATTCCTGTCCCCAAGAGAGAGAGTAAAATTAGCTCTGCTGTGTATTTCAGTCACAACTACCTTAATACCTTTCACTTGTTGTTCATCACCCGAGTCTCCAGAAGTTGAATTCATGCGTTATGTACAGGTGGAGCTTTCCTATGAAGACCTTCGCGCTCAGCCTAATTTTAGCGGAAGCGTCCAGCTTCGTATTGATGGTTTGCTTAAAGTAATTCTGTATTCAAATGCTACTACCGGTTACTCGTGGTCAGATTTTGCCCAAATCAGCGACCAAACTATACTGAAGCAAATAGACCATAAATTTTTGCCTCCTAAAAGCGACCTAACTGGTGCTGGCGGTCAAGAAGTATGGACTTTCAAGACGCTCAACGAGGGAACGAGTACTATCTATCTCGAGTACAGCCAACCTTGGGAGGGCGGTGATAAAGCAGCCAAGACTTTCCACCTGACCGTGGTTGTCAAGTACTATCAAGATGCGATAATCATCACCTTTTAAATCCTACCCATTGTGTCTCAATTCTCCACAAATATGTTGCAAAAAATTAACATTTATTCTTGTGATGATTTTGTTTAATGATACCGCTTCTTTGAGGAGGAGGATGGGAGCTCGGAGAGGGATGTAGATGGAGACGGTAATGAACATACCCTGGAAGAAGTTGGTCAGCAATTCAAAGTTACGCGGGAGAGAATCAGGCAAATCGAGGAGAAAGCCTTGAGGAAATTGAGGCAGCCAAGTTGCAGTCGAAAACTAAAGTCTTTTATAAGTGACTATTGAAAATAAGTACTTTATTCCAAATACTTAACACTCGTGGATCGCAAGAATATGATGCTTGTTATAAGGAAAAATGTTTTACGATAAGACTGTTTTTACTGATAGATCAGGAATCCAGGTTAAACAATCAAGAAAAGCGGAAGAAATGTAGTTGATAATTATGTAACAGCATTAAGAAGAGCAAAGGGAGGTTAAAATGGGTGTTCTTCACAACGGGAAAGAAAAGGTTGAAAATCTTATAAGACGAACCAGGATGAAAAGGAGCGAACAGAAAAAGAGACCACCAAGAAAGGGCGAGAAAAATAAACTTGTATTACAACTAACGATCCCTTCCCGTCAGGGAAGAAGAAAAAAATGATTACAGTCCATGAGCTTGATTGAAAAAGAGCAATTTGAGGTTTAAAGGAGGTTACAGTGAAAGAACTAGCTGAATTGATTGCCAAATCATTAGTGGACAATCCGGACAAGGTGCAGGTTTCCCAATTAGACGGGGAACAGAGCTCTATCATTGAATTAAAGGTTGCTCCTGAAGATGTAGGTAAGGTTATTGGAAAACAGGGGAGCCATGCTCAAGCCATCAGAGTTATTCTCGGTGCTGCTGGGATGAAGCTGAAAAAGAGATTTACTCTGGAGTTAATCGAAAAAGAGTAATTTGGTCAGCACAGGGAAAAAATTATCTATTCGCGTTTATTAGAGTCTGCTCCAGGATTACAGAGTACATTTTAGAGAGCATGAGGCGAGTGGAAGCTAAATTTATCTTATAAATATTCAAAATTCCACAATTTTTCGGAAATGAAAGCCATAGATAGCAAGTGATATTGCTAAGTGGAAGAAGCGAGGACGTCTTACCAATGTCCAGGAAATAAGTTTCCAGTAATGCAATCTTTCTTTTCCTTTTATCCCCAAAGACCAGATAGATTTTAAGAATGCTTTAAGGTCACAAAAATTGAAATTGATTTTTTTCTTCAATGGTTTAGGTTTATATTCCTTTAGGAATGTTATCACCCGTTTATAATAGTGTTTGGGTGAATAAATCGTATTAAGGATTTTCTTATAACCATTCATGAGTGTTTCAATATTCATTTTGGGGATGAAGTTGATCGAAAAATCCATATTATCACCGGTTGGATCATTCAGCAATCTCTCTTCTTTTTTTAAACGGTGATAAAGCCTTGTGCCACGGAGAGCATTCAACAATCCAACCATGGCAGTAACAATTCCGCTCTTTTGAATAAAACTTATCTGTCTTTCAAAAATTGAAGGGGGATCATTATCAAAACCAACAATGAATCCTCCCTGAACTTCAAGACCATTGCTCTGTATTTTTTTTACACAGGCGATCAGATCACGATTCTTATTCAGATATTTATTGCATTCTGTGAGGCTCTCTTCATTTGGAGTTTCAATTCCAATAAAAACCTTTTTGAACCTAGCCTTTACCATTAATTGCATCAGTTCCTCGTCATCGGAAAGATTTATAGATGCTTCAGTGAAAAAAGAAAAAGGATATTTTTTCTGTTTCATCCAATCGATTAAAAACGGCAGGATTTCCGTTTTTAGTCTTTTCCTGTTGCCTATGAAATTATCATCAACAAAAAATACCGATCTTCTCCAGCCCTGTGAATATAAAATTTCCAATTCTTCTAAAATCTGGTTTTTGCTCTTAGTCCGTGGTTTGTGTCCATTGAGAACGACGATATCACAGAATTCGCAATTAAAAGGACATCCTCTGGAATACTGAATGCACATTGAAGCATATTTTTTCATGTTAATAAGTTCCCACTGTGGAAGAGGAGTCTTGCCTATATCAGGCCACTTTTTAGAGGTATAAATGTGATGGGTGCATCCCTTTTTTAAATCATGCAGAAAAGAGGGAAGTGTGCTCTCAGCTTCATTAAGAACAAGGTGGTCTATATCATCAAATTCTTCATGACCTGTGGTAAAAAGAGGGCCGCCTGCAACAATTCTAATTCCCAATTTTTTACATCTTCTTATGACTTCCCTTGCTGACTTTTTCTGAACGATCATAGCACTAATAAATACGTAGTCAGCCCACATAAGGTCATCTTCTGTTAAGACAGAAACATTCATATCAATAAGCTTTTTCTCCCATTCTTCGGGAACCATTGAAGCCACGGTCAATAAACCAAGAGGCGGGAAAGATGCTTTTTTTGAGATGAATCTCAGAGCATGTTTAAAACTCCAAAACGTGTCTGGATATTTCGGATAAACTAAAAGTATTTTCATGTCTAAATCCCTAAGTCACTCTTTCTTGGAGTTGTTGTGCAAGAATCTCCTTTTGTGATTTTGGCTTTAAAGTTGGATTGTCATTGTTATTAGGAAACCAGGTTAATTAGAATACATGATTGTTCCGTAAATGCCAAATATTTGTTCAATCATCGCTACAAGAGTCCTCAAATTTTCAAAAATTCTGTGAATAAGTTTGTAGAAGAGTCGGCAGTTTATTTATTAATAAATTGATATCTTTATAATTATGACATATTGAACAATTTTTGGGAACATTAAACTGCCGACTGCCGTCAGCAAAAATGGCGGTTTGGTTACGGGAACCATAAAGGTGGGTGTTCTCTCCAGCCCGCGAAAAAGAACCATCACTTTTATATCAAAAAAGAGATGAGCTTTTAAAGAGTATAAATTGACAGGATTTTTTAAGGGCATTAGGATTATAGATAGAAGAAGGTCAGAAGGGAGGGTAGAATTAAAAACAAGATTAAGGTTATCTCAGTCATTATATTTATCTCATGGGCATATCTCAGCAATATCACATTCTCAGAGGAAAAAAGGGGCAAGCTAAGGCTTAGTATTAAGCTAACGGGTGGATGGGGTTATACACTTATCGGAGATATCAACACTCACTTGGAATCTTTAAATAATATCGAAACATTTGAATCAGCAACAGGCGAAATAACAAAACTTAAAAATTGGAGTCCTGACTGGGGGGCAGAATTAAGACTAAATATTAGTCGTAGTTTTGGTATAAGCCTTGCGACATCAGGAGTTATTAATCAAAAAAATGAAAGCCATCTTGTTATGACGGGATCTGGAATTTGGGGTGAGTGGACAGATATATTTATTTTTAAACCAGAAGCTAAGGCTCGGATGCCTGTTAAGTTGGGAATGTATTATAATTTTCCTATCATCTCCAGAATAAATGTCTTCTCAACTGCGGGAATTGGTTATTATTCTGCCAGTATTTCCAAATACATAAAACTTCATGAAATCGTTTCACCTCCTGGAGAATCATATTGGATGTCGGTGTATTGGAAAACTGACTATAAAGCTAACCTTGGTTTTCATGGCGGGATTGGGATGGAATACAGTTTGACAAAAAATATAGCCTTAGTCCTGGAGGTACAAGGGAGATATGGCAAAATAAAAAATTTAAAAGGATTCATACAGGGTGAAGACAGCCACTTTATAGGAAGAATTTCAAAAAGAACAGGATATCTCTGGTCCTATAAAATTTCAGCGTGGGATTTTGGGTCATATTATAATTTGGACATCAGAGAAGAACCACCGTGGGGCTCTATACCAGAAATAAGTATAAGTGAAGTAAGAAAAGCAACCATAGATTTAAGTGGATATTCAATGAGAATAGGTTTAAGGATTAGACTGTTTTAAGAGAAAAATGATGAATAGAAATATAAATAAACCGACCAGAAGCGAAATCCCCTAAAGCCCTGGCTTCCCAATTCTGAAAAAAGAAAGCTAAGAGAGCTATGACCTGCCCCTCGTCATTGTACCACCCCC
>JABAOC010008188.1_pt1 | contig 24099 bp, 10 predicted proteins | sample 7062161 | NCBI WGS metagenome assembly JABAOC01 (sample SAMN14538625, study PRJNA623070) | marine sediment metagenome | biome: marine biome [ENVO:00000428]; feature: marine pelagic biome [ENVO:01000023]; material: deep marine sediment [ENVO:00002113] | place: India: Gulf of Khambhat ... | reverse complement strand
CTGCTAAGATCAAAATTTCATTTTTATCTGGGTAACAGGCAGTTCCTTTATTAGTATACCAGATACTTATCGAATTAACTACAAATTCCGGTGGAGCATATGTAACGCCTCAATTGTTATCTTTTTCTTTCTCATAATGTTATAATTCCTCCTATTTTGATAATATAAGAAGATTTCCATTGTTTTTTATTATTGTTATTGTATTCTTATTTATAATCGGTTATATAAATGAATTACCTAATTCATAGCTAATAATTTGCTATTTGACTTATTACATTTCTGCATACTAATGTTATGTTAATATTGAGTGAATCCTTAGAATCTCTGCTACATCACTTTGACTTCCAAGCTCTCTCAAATCGCTCTATCTGGATATTTCTTGCTGCATTTCATATTCGATAGTATCAGCACGGAGTGCCTGAGCTGCAAACTCGAGGGCTGCTTAAATGGCTTGTCGAGTCAAGCGTGGGTGAGCCTCAAGAATCTGCTCAAGCGTGTCACCCGCTGCCAATTTCTCCAAAATCAATTCAACTGTAATACGTGTCCCTGCCACAACTGGTTTGCCCATCATGATGTTTGGATTTGACTGTATTAGTTGGTTTTTCATATTAAGTCCCTAAATCAACGAATCCTGTCGTTAATAAAGCAATAATCATTTAAAATTTATACCCCTATTATAATCTAAGATTTGAGTCGTTCAATCCAGTAATTTGGTTCTCGATGCATATTTGCAATAGCGATTATATAAATGTAATCTTTTCAATTGAATATAATATCTTGTACGGAAATTTGTGCAAAATATATCTTCGTACATCTCCTTCCTCAATGACTCCAATCCTGGAAAAACGTCTAATCGTTCTTAAAGCACGTTTAATTTCCGCTTTAAAACTCTTGCCCAATCCTTCAACTTCAAATTCATAGTATTCTATTGCATCATTAAATTCTTCCGTTGCAAGATCATCAAAAATAATTTTCATAGATTTTCCCCAAGAACTTGCTCGGCTGGTATCCCTTTTGTTTTTCCTGCTCGATGCGCATTTAACCTGGCTTGGGCCTCTTTTAACCATATTTCTTGTATATATTCATCTGATTTATCTAAACTCTCCACCAAAGCTTCAATAAGAAATATTTTATCTTGTGGCTTTAATTCTAACACCTTATCAATCAGATTCTTGTCTACATTCATTTTTTTCTCCAAATAATTATCGCTTTTTATGAGGTTAACAAAATTCCAAGAACTCAATTGTATTTACAAAATTAATATATAAAGATTTTTGATTTTGTCAAGGATTAATTCCGTTCCGGCTTTGCCCTTTTTATACTTTGAACGGTCATAAATTAAACATTTTTTAAACCATTTCTCTCCAACAGAAATGAACATCCACAGAACTGTTTTTATTAATTCTTATTTCTCAAATTATATAGACGGATATCCTTTCTCAAAAAGTTTAAATTATGCCCATTTGTAGTATAACTGCTCCAAAACCTGCAAGCCATCTTTGCCTGGCAATTTTACATCCAGAAGAATCAGATCAAAATATTCATCAATTGCCGTTTGCAGCCCAGAAGTTACATCATAACAAATTTTGGCTTTCGAACGCATCAGCGGTGCGCGACAGCGCGTCTACTGCATGCGCTTGTGGGCCTGTCCTCTTTCCGAAAGGACAGGCTTTGAGGCACAGGCCACAAAACTCCTTACGACCAAGCAGTTGCTCGTTCCTAGAGACGTGCGTTCGGCATTTCTCCGAATCGATTTGAAATCCAGTTAAGCCATTGTAGGATACCTTCTCCCCGGTCACCGCACCAATGGGACAGGCATCCTGGCAGATGCGACATTCGCCACAATGGCTGGTCGCGAAGGGTGTATCCGGTTTGAGGTGTGCTTCTGTGAATAGCGTACCCAGTCGGATTCTTGGACCATGAGCAAGCGTACAAAGCAGTGACGACTTGCCTATCCATCCAAGGCCTGCGAGCACAGCTATCGACTTCTGGCTAAGAGGCCCAATCGTCAATGCCCCAAAGACCCGTTCTAATGCGTCATAGCGACAGCATCGGGCGTACTGATTCTGGTTAGATACAAAGCCTTCAATGGTGGAGTATATCTCCTGTGTTGTGGCCACCAGTCTATGGACTGATACTTGAAGGGCAACGTCATCTGGCAACTGCTCAACTTCGGGGGTGGGATAGCGCACTCCAAATGCGATAGCGATTAGCCCCCCCTTCCTGGACCCAACCAGGAACTTGGTCAGGTCTGCAATCCCAACCGCAACTGCACCTCTGGCCAGTACAGTATCTTTTAGCACTTCCGTTTGTCGCTCAATTCGGGTAATCATCGTGTCCATCAAGCCAACATATTAATAAACCACATCTCTATCTATCGGTCTGATACATGGCTGGTTGTATATGCCTGATATGCATCGATAAAAAGCGGGCAAAATCTAAAACCTCTTGAGCCGATTCTTCAGGCAAATTAGTAGTTAATGCAGCAATCCGTTCAGCGAATGGAACTCATTGTTCCGTTTCAGATTTCCAAACAACAATATATTGTTTGGGATTGAGTGATAAAAGATCCAGGGTTTCTCCCTTTTCATTTGTAAACTCAACTTCATAAGCCTTGTGATCGTGACAGTGAACAAACTGTCCCCCCTGATCTCCAGCACGAAGGTTTCGCTCTGGGATATCTACTATTAATTATATTACATCCCCTATATTGATCATTCAAATATTTTCCTGTAAAATAATACCCTCTTCAACAAGCTGCTTAAACTTCCTCTGCTTGGTTGACGGAAACAGAATTTGCAATTGAACATAGCCATCCTCGTATTCACGGTTCAACACCCGAGCCCATTGATAAATTGATGCTAACAGTTTCTGGTCTGACAGACCAACCTTTATGTTCGCCGTAAGATTTTGTTCCGTTGCAAATCGAATAATCTCTTTTCTCAATTCCTCAACAAATAAGCCCCGCTGAGCTGAAATTAAAAAACTCCCTTCAAATTCCTCCTTCAACTCGCTCAGTCTCGATTTATCTTCCACCAGATCAATTTTATTAAATACAATCATCACAGGACGGTCATCGATGCTTAATTCTTTTATCACACCATTGATAACCTTCATCTGATCTCGAAAATGGGGATGGCTGCAATCCACCACGTGGATCAACAGATCGGCTTCTGTCGTTTCTTCCAGCGTGCTTTTAAACGAAGCGACCAGATGATGAGGCAATTTTCGAACAAATCCAACCGTATCGATTAATAAAATTTTCTGACTATCCGAATGGTTTAGAAGCCTGACTGTGGAATCTAATGTAGCAAAAAGTCGATCTTCAACAAATACTTCGGAAGTCGTCAACGCATTCATCAGCGTACTTTTGCCAACATTGGTGTATCCGAGCAGAGCTACATTGTATAGGTCACTTCTGCGGCGACGGCGCAAGTCTCGTTGCATTTCGATTTTTTCCAGCTCCAGAGTAAGGTGGGCGATGCGGGTTCTGATCATTCGGCGATCGACTTCTAATTGGGTTTCGCCAGGGCCTCGTAATCCGATTCCAACACCGCCTGCCTGACGGGATAAATGCGTCCACCGTCTGGTTAGTCTTGGCAGAAGATATTGCAATTGCGCCAATTCGACCTGAGTTTTGGCTTCTCGTGTCTTCGCTCGTCGGGCAAAAATATCCAGAATTAACCAACTGCGATCAATGATCTTGGTTTTACATTCCTCTTCCAGATTTCTTGCCTGCGCGGGTGACAGGTCTTCATCAAAAATAATCAAATCTGCCTTCAGTTCAGCTACTTGTTGGGCTAAATAATCGACCTTTCCTTTGCCGATGAAATAGGCTGGATCAATCGTATGCTTTTCCTGGACAACCCACTCCAAAACTTCGGCACCTGCCGTATCTGCCAGCAGCGCCAATTCGTCCAGGTACTCTTCCACCAAATCACGATCCTGTCGGTTATGAACAACGCCTACCAGGATCGCTCGTTCTTTATTTTGTTCCACTAAGTCTCTCAGTTGTCGTCTCCCTCAATGGTTCACCAGGTTCTCGGGCTAATATCATTTCGATAATTAAAAACAGCAGCATCAATCCGATAAAATATTTCCACAATTCTCTGCCATAACGGCTCGTTGTAACAACACTTGCCAGGTCTTCTTCTTTTTGAATCGAAATAATATTGTCGTTGCCAATTATTTTTTTGAGTTCACCCGAATCAATCGGAGTGATGTCTGATTCTGCAGGATCGGGATTCACTGCCCATCGGGTAAACAGCCGATCCTCCCCATAAAGCGAATAAATTCCAGCAATATCCGTTTCTTTAAAATTTATTTTATATGTTCCCTCTCCAACCTGTGGGATCACTTTGGTTATTTTTCCATCAGGCTTCTCGATCTGGAAATTGGCAAAATTGTCAACCCCTGCCACATCTGTTGTCAGTTCCTGATTCACGAAATAGCTCTGATTTGATTTATAAGCATTTCCCGCTAAATACATCACACAGCGATTCATCAGCGGGACGAACAACCCTTTTAGATATAGATCAGACCAGTTCGGATCAATGGCAGAAGCAAACAGCATTACTTTACCCTGACCAAAATTGGATTCAACCAGAAATGGATCGCCATTGCTAAATTCGATCACTTTTTCCTGCTGCGGTTTCAATTTCATCTTTGTTAAAAAATAAAATTGTGGCGATTCGACATCCTTCTTCTGATCTTCAAACACACCAGCAAAGATAGGATGGCTGAAATCTATTTTTCCTAATGTTAAATGAGAATCTCTTGCCCCGATTTCTCCAATGGTTTCCGTAAACAACGGCAGGGATAGCTTCTGGTTCAAATTTTCATTATAACTTCTTAAATCCACCTCGTTACCCAGAAAAACGATCAATCCACCGCCAGCATTGACATGATCAGCGACAGAAGTCAGCACTGATCCATCGATGCGAGGAATATTGGAGAGGATCACTACCTGATAATTTTTTAATGTGCCGAACGCAATTTTCTTCGGTTGCAGATAATCGATTTTGATCGAGGAAGACGGATTCAAATCGGGATTGAGCGCCAATTGTAAAAACCGAGTATCCTTTTCGCTTTGACCAATCATAAGTACATTGGTTTGCTCAGGAACCGAGAACGTGAAATATCGCCTGTTATCCGAAAACAGATCATCATCTTCAAGCAATACCGATCCCGTAATTAGCCCTGTTCGTTGCGGTACCACTCTAAATTTCGTTGTTTGATTTTTTTCGGATTCAATATTTAATGTCGCCTGACCAGCTCTTTTGTTATCTAAAAATATCTGAACAAGTTTGTTTCGTTCTGGCTTTGTGCCCGAATTTTTAACAGCAGCTTCAAGCTCAAACACTTTGCCTTTTTCAATAATCTGATTAGCTGGTTTGACATCGGTAATGACCAGATTGCTTATCTGCTTTGCTTGAATCGGGATGACGAAAATTCTTATTCCATGATCTTGAAAAAGCGGGAAGACCAGATTCTCTAAATTACGAAACCCAGCTTGTTGAAGGTCAGAGATTAAATAAATTTCTTTGTTAACATTACTACTATGTTGTAAAATTTCTTTTGCTTTTAATACCGCTCCTACCAGATCGGTGCTGCTCTGAGTAACATTTGCCTTCTGAATAATTTTGCTTACAGCTTTGAAATCGTACCTGGCGCCATCAAAAATCTGAGACGTCCCTACCGTCGCAAATAAACCATGAATTTCATCCCCAATAGTAAATAACTCCTCTAACTCCTGTGCTCGTTTTTTTGCCAGATCAAATAACTGTTGTCCATCCGATTCAATGCTCATGCTGAGGCTATTGTCCAGGATCAAAACAGCAGTCGTCTTGGCAGTGGAGTGAACGCCAGTAGCTAAATGTCCTTTCAGAGTCGGACGGGCAAATGCAAAGACAAGGAGCAAAATAATAAGCGTTCTCAAAATTAACAGTAAAATCTGCCTGATTTTCAACCGTCGGATCTGCTGATTTTTAATTTCTTTCAGAAAACGAAGTGTGCTGAAAGGAAATGTCTTTGCCTTTTGACGGGTTATCAGGTGGATAATTATCGGGATAGCACCTGCGATTAAACCGATGAGGATTGTTGTGTTCAGAAATGTCATATTCAGTATATTTCGATGTGAATGAATCTTTTTGAAATTATACCCTGATTAATTTTGTTTGGTTTCCGAATATATCTTTTAAAATGAAAAAAGACTCAGTTGTGATTTGCTGAGTCTTTATTTAATGATTTTTTTATTGAATTTCAAGAAAAATTTTGTTTTAGTATTTATAATATTTAATCTGGCTTCTCTTTTGTCAAAAATTAGACAGGATTTATAAGATATTACAGGATTGGACAAGATTAAATCTTATTATTAAATTGATTGGGTGATTAGGTAAAAGGTAAAGGGGGTGGAATTTCTATTTTTCAGATTATTCTGCTCCCCAATTACCGATTTACATAATTAAACAACAAACCAATCACTTAATTACCGCCGCCTTCGTCATCGCACTTTCACCAGTTCCTGTTTTAATATAAATGATATAAACACCATTTAACACTTTATAACCTTTGTCATTTCGCGCATCCCAGATCACGTCGCCGTCATGCGGTCCTTTTCTGCCTTGAGGCTCATTGTCTCGATATGAATGAGACCAGACTAACTCGCCAATCAGTGTGTAGATTTTTATGTCAACATCAGTGTCCTCTTTTAAATAGTAAGTAATTGTTGTTATCGGTCGTTGCGGATTTCCAAATGGATTTGGATAATTGCCAAAATATTCTTTTAAATTATCTCCTTTTATTAAGCAGAAATCTGATTCCAATTGTAAGTTAACGCCTGATTCTTGATTGATACCTTCAATCCTGGGCTTATTCTGGGTGAAGGTTAAATCTTCTTGAATAAAGATATTAGTATCGCTATAAATCGATATCATCACGTTGTCCAGAACTGGTTCCTGAGCAATGTCAATAACCAGATCTATTGAATCTGCTGCTCCGGGGAAAATGGTGTCGGCTTTGGATAGATAAAGCGAAACCATTGCACCTGAATTAAAATTGCTTACCTCTCCGAGAACGATATCGGAATGGTGATAATCTGTAACTGCGATCCTTGCAATAATTTGGTCTGGATTTTCGACATTATTTCCCTGCCGATCTTTTACCAAAATTCTGAAACCATTCAGGATCACATTGTTCGAGAATTTATCTTCTTTTCTATTATAGATTTTTACGCCTAAAATTGAAACGCTTTTCTGCCCCTTCACCACGGTATTCGGTGTACGATTGTCCAAGGCAGAAATAATCACTGTCTTCTGAATCGTTCTAATTGGGATGATCGCTCTTCGAACACCCTGATAGAAGCTGACCTCCTTATCTGTATTTTCATCCCGAGGTTCTTCATTTTCTGGTACTCTAACAATAATATTCCCAGGTGAAGTGGCATGAGCTGGCGATGTGATCTGCCATTCAACCGACTCATGCCCGGCCAATATCTTTTTCGGAGTATCAGTCATCTTATAACCCTGGCCGGCAGGCAATGATATTTCTAAGCTGTAATTCCCTGGTTTAAAACTTGCTTGTCCATAATTAATCAGGTGGGCTCTTACAATAAATGGTTGATTGATAGAAACAGTACTATCAGTAGCTTCAATTGGCGATACAATTTCTGCAATCACCTGGACTTGAGCTTTTCTAATTACGTCGACAAATAATCTCATTGTATCACTGAGGATAGTAACTGTTTCATCATTGCTATCTTTACCCAGGCAAACGATTTTCAACTCATTATTCGATGTGGAATCTGAAGCTGCTTGAATCGACCATTGCACTGACGATTCTCCTGAGTCAACCGATTTCCTTGATTTTTCATTTTGCCCGGCTAATTTGAATGAACCAGGTATAATTATCTCGGCAAAGAGATCTCTTACACCCATCGAACTTACATTTGCAGTGACAGTAAATTCTTGGTCACTTGACAGGACGCTGTCTGTTGCTCCATCCGGAGATTGAATATAGGGTGTTAGTGAAATATTACCGCTCTCAACTGTTTTCACGATGATATCCGTTGCCTGTTTATCCTCCTCAACATACGCTGGATTATCAGAATTTTCGTCAACAGGTCTTTTGATAAATTGTACGCTAATAGGCGACTCTGAAGTTGGGTGTTGGGACGCAATCAAATTCCACACAACTGACGAACCAACTTCAAAGGATTTGACGGGTCTTTCTGAGGTGTCCGCAAAAGCGCATCCAGTAGAACCGAGGTTAATTTTAAGCTCACCTTCTCCCAATACTTCAGCGACACCACGGTTGTTTAGTTGGGCTCTAATACCAAATGGTCGCCCAACCGAAAGCGTTCCAGTTATGGCAGCTTCAGGATAGGAAATTGTTGCAAGGATTTCCAGATTAGCCCGGGTAACCGTTTTCACCTGCAGCGAATCCTTGAACAACAATGGATTATTTTTCTCACTGGCTGTGATTTTTATTCGCATCATCCGAGAGTCATTATCTGGCTTTTCAGGCGCAATAAGCTCCCATCCCACTGGCACACCTTTGGGCACTTGCTGGGTCGAATCTGCGGCTGATTTAAAACTGTAGAACGGTTCGCCTTCAGGAAGAATTAAGGTCGCCTCCACATCTTTTAGATTATCTGAATAATTAATATTTGATTCAATTTTAAAATTCTGATATGTCGATACAACTCGATCGACAGCACCCTGTGGCTCAACAACGCTCGTGGAATAAAGGATATTTGTCGCTAGCGTCCGAACGAATACAGTATCATAACGCTGAGTCACCAATGCCATTTGGTTTATATTTTTATCCTTTGGTATGATTTCCAAGTATGTTACCAGTGTATCAGGTCCTGAAGCGTACTCCGGGGTGAACATTGCCCATTCAACATTCTGGTTTGGTTTAAATGAAACGCCGTGGCTACCGGAAATGGAATCGGTTCCTACAATAATTCGATAGCCATCTGGGACATATAATCGTAATAATCCAGAATCATCCACAGGTGCGGGAAAATTCCCTAAATTTTTCACCTGGGCTTTTAAAATAAAATTCTGACTTATCGTAAAGACAGTGTCTGATGTCCAGGTTTTTAGCTCTAATTTCGCCGAATCATAAATAGCGATTCTCGCCTTACTGTCACCACTACTATTATCTATCGCAGCAGGGAATCCTGTATCAAAGTCAACAGCAGCAATAATTTCAGAAGTAAATACTTCATTAATATTTGTCTGATTCGCATCAGCCGTGATTTGAAAATCGATAAATTGTGTTTCGTTGTATTCTATCGATGGAATTGTTCGTTGATTCTGGGAAATACCTGAGGCCCCACTCGCTGTTAATTTAACAACAACATCTTTGACTTTCTTTCTTCCTAAATTTTGCACCGAAACTCTTATCGAGAACACCTGTCCTCTATTAACCAGACCTTTTTCACCATCATAATTATTACAAATCGGTTCTGTTCCGAACAATTGAACAGCCGCTGATGAACCAATAACAAAATCATAACGTCCCGGAGCAATAAGTAACTTCTGGCTATTTAGATCATTTGCCTGTAGGGTGACTTCAATACTCGCTGGACCTGCGTTATTTGGAGTCGTTGTTACCGTATAGATTAAAGTATCCGTTCTTCCACCAGACAGGACTAAGCCACCGCTTTGCAATACTGATGGTGGTAAAATGATATAATCATAGTAATTGGTGTCATTTACTTTTATTTTAATATCTTCAGCCGAGGGATTTTGAATCACCGCAGAAGCCTGTCCCAGGTTTCTCACCACGATGTTAATGTTCCAGGGCTCCACCTGTGAAGCACGAATCGAATCTGGCGTGATAATTTGGGTGATCTGAAAAATTGCTGGATTTTGAATGACGATAGTTTCTGTAGAATCTGCCGCTCGTTCGAAAATCACACCAGCTAATTCTTTCGTGTTTTGCGCTACCGCCTTGGTAATCTTTGCTCTGAAAACTTCTGTTGCCGTTACCAGACTCTCTGCCTTTACACTAAAAATATGTTCCTTTTTACCTCCATTACCAGTGATATTTGTTAGTTTAGCAGATAAGCTATCAGTAATCGAACCCGCTGTAGAAGTCATCTTCACCATCACTTCTTTGATTTCATCCTGACCGTTATTTTCAAGGGTAACATAAAGTGGAAAGACCTGACCTCTGTTCACAAATGGTGGATTTGGAGCTCGATTGCCAACTGATAATATTTTAATTTTTGCTGGTTGTTCAATAATGACTGGAGTCGTCCGCTGAAAGGTTGCAACAGTTGTATCTCCGCTGGTTGTTTGAATACCTGTAACACGAGCAGAAATAATACAATTTCCTGTGGACATACTGGTTCTATCAACAATAAATTTGAGCGTATCAACTGTCCCCGCGCTTAAAAGTAATCCACCACCGCTCAATGAATCTGGCTGTTTGATCGTGAAATCACTACCTGTACTGAAAGTTAAAAACGTTTTTGCCGGCAAGGTAATGATCTGAATGTCTGTGCCGCCATCGTTGAGCAACACGACCCTGGCAGTCCAGTCCTGCCCCTGATTTTTGGTCACGCTATTTTGTGATGGAATGAGGTTAACAATCCTCAACTCTGCTGGTTCTTGAACCGTAATACCTGTAAAAGTTTCATCGATGTTAATGGGATTCCCTGAACCCAAATCTTTTAAATAAGGTCTTGCGACAATGGTAACCTGTCCAGTTCTCGATCCAGTTTTCGTAACGATATACTTGAGCGTATCAACGCTTCCCCCGGAGAGAATATTGGTTTTTGACTTGACAAATTGAGTTGGTTTAACAACGGTATATTCCGAGGTAACATTATTTCCCATCAGGAAAAATGAGACGCCAGCACTGTCTAATTTAACAGCAGTTCCACCTCTGTTTTCAATGACCATGGTTAATTGCCAGGGCACAGTCTGATTCTTTGTCACCTGCAGTTGCGATGGAGTAAACCCTTTGATTCCCACAATGGGTGCCGTTTTAACCAGCCAAACATGGGACGTATCCGCAGCGTTATCAGATACAGGTATTCCTGAATTAAAGTCTGTGCCACTGATTTTACCATTAATGAGCACCTGTCCCAGGGTGGCCGCTGTGCTGATAGTCACCGAAAAATCAAATTGATGAACTGTTCCCCCGCCGACAATAATCTTCGGATTTGTCTGCGCAGCGATACTCTGATATTCACCAGTTACATCCTTCGCTGCATTGACAGACCAAAAACTTAATGTATCCAGCGTAACGTTGGCGCTGGCTTGTCCCAGGTTGAAGACTTTCATGGCGACATTAATGCCCGTTCTCCCTTGAGAGACTTCATTTAGCAACGAATAAACTCGAGTAATTCTCAGTTGTGGTGGGGTTTGAACCGCCCATTTCCATTTAGCTACTGCAAAAGTGTCATTTACAGCGACAGTATTAATTTTTCCAGAAATCCAACCGTCAATCGTTACGGTGTCTGCTTTCGCCGCAGCGCTGACTGATGTAGTAAAAGTCAATGTTCGTGATCCGCCGCCGGGTATTGAGGTTACTCCATCGATCCGAATAACATTGGGAAAATCGGCATTCCGATTTTCATACACTGGAGCGGGTCCTCGAAAAATTAATCCGGCGGAAAGTTCTGTAATCGTACTTGAGCCCAAATTCTGCACAACCATACTTGCTGGCACATTTAATTGTCCCTGCGAAACTGTTACTTTCTGACTCGAGACGGAAAGAATATTGAGATTACTTATCATCACTGAAGTGTTCCCACTGGCACTCCCATTTACACTGCTAACACTGATATATGCTGTCCCCCCTGCTGGGGATGATTTTAATGTAAACTGAATCTTCCCAGCATCATTTGCAGCAACCTGAATTCCCTGCAATAAGGTGTTAACATCAGTGGTTGTAATTGAACCTAAGGTAGTGCTTACTGTAAATTGTGTATTCTTAGCAATCACATTGGAATCAGAATCTTTAATGACATTCGATGTGATAATCGAAGTACTTGTTCCATTCGCAGGTATCACAGATGGATTCGGTGTCAATATAATATTTCCGACCGGGGATCCCGGAATAATCGTCACCACTCCGGTGGAATCATCGATAGCAGCAGGATGGTCTGCAATAATTCTCCCTGAGGCAGGAGCTTTGGTTGGGAGGAAATTAATGACCCTTCCTGTGTCATTAACAGCAGGCGTTAAAGTACCGATAGAACGCCATTGGACACTAACATCGCCGACATAATTTTTACCGGCATCGTATCCAGCGCAGTATAATGCAAGATTCTGGTCGGCAGTAATTGTAATATCACCGAGTTCCACACCATTGCCATTGGGGGCAGTTCGAATTTTCACATAAGCAATACTCCCCACTGTAATCGTGCCAGTAGAGTCAGGCTGAACTCCCGTTGTATCCGCATGAATCTTTCCAGTTGTTCCAGGAGTTTTTGGGTCAAATATAGTATATTTCCCCTTGGTCGGCGACGGTTGATCTAATGTCCCTGACGATCCCCAGTTCGCCGTAACATCTCGAACATAGTTATCGTAACTGTCATATCCAGCAGCGTACATCATGATTTTATCATCCAGTGCCATGTTAACATTGCCTATTTCCTGACCCATTCCACCAGCCGTATCTCTAATTTTTAAGTAGGATAAACTCCCGGACTTCACATTAAAGAAATTTGATTGACCGATTTTTCCTGAGCCACTAGCAATAATATATACATCGTTCTGCTTTTTATTAATCCTGACGTTACCTGTCCATTCGCCGCTGGTAAAGCTACCAGTATTTGTCGGAGTAATTGTCATTGTATTATCAGTCAGGCTTACAGTCGAAGTATAGCTGGTGACGGTATTTGCATAAATATCTTTTGCTTTTATTGTTATCTGAAAAGAAATACCTGCAATTTGTGGACTGCTAATGGTATTGAATTCAAAATGATCTAAAGAATTGTGCGTGACATTAAATGTATTCGACTGTCCTGCTTTCCCACTACTCGTTGCGGTAATTCTATTATTGGTCCAGCTCTTGGTAATGGTCACGTTTCCAGTCCATGAACCATTGACAAAATTACCAGTTGTCGTTGGGCTAATTGTTCCTGATAAATCTGCCAACGAAGCGGTGCCTGTGAAGCCCGTAACTACATTGTTCCCAGCATCTTTGGCGGTTATGGTTATTAAAAACTGCACACCCGCTGTTTGAAGGCTGGGGATCGTGTTGATGTCAAAATGATCAACCGAACTGGAAATCACATTGAACGTGTTTGACTGCCCGGTTTGGGAACCAGCAGTGTTCCGCACGGTGATTCGATTGTTTTGTCGCACTTGAGCGATCGTTACATTTCCAGTCCATTTGCCACCAACAAAATTATTGCTAATTATCGGTGCAATCGTACCTGTCAGATCGGAAATATTTACCGTGCCTGTAAATTGCGTGGCAATATTGGAATTGGCATCATAAGCAGTTACTGTAATGGGGAACGGTTCGCCCGCTGCTTGGGTGCTGATATTGCTGATCTCAAAGCTGCTCAATGCACCCGGATTGACATTAAAAATATTGGACTGACCGGTCTTTCCATTTTGCGAGGCAGTAATTTTGACATCCGCCAGGCTTTTGGTGATCGTAACAAAACCTGTCCAGCTTCCACTGGTAAAATTACCTGTTTGGGTCGGTGTAATAGTATTCGTCGCATCAGAAAGATTGGCAACGGTATTGAACGACGTCACTCTATTGTCATAAAAATCTTTTGCATAAATCGTGATTTGGAAAGAAGTTCCTGCCACCTGGGGGCTGGGAATCGTCTCAAAGACGAAATGATCCAGTGCGGCTGGCGCCACATCGAATGCATTGGAAGTCCCTGCCTTGCCGCTGCTGGTCACGGTAATCGTATTGCTCGAACGACTTTTGGTTATCATTACATTACCCGACCATTGTCCATTGGTAAAATTGCCAGTCGTAGTCGGCGTTAACGAACTTGTTAAATCATTTAACGAAGCGGTTCCCGTGAAATTCGTCACCAGATTATTGGCAGCATCCTCGGCTCGAATGGTAATAGTGAATGCCTGTCCCGCCACCTGATTTCCAATTGTCGAGATGACGAAATGATCCACATTACTGGAAATCACATCAAAACTATTGGAATTCCCGCTCTCGGTGCCAGCTTGATTGACAACTGTAATCACATCGCCAGTGTAAGCCTGAGAGATCACGACATTCCCAGTCCATTTTCCACTACTGAAATTACCACTTGTCGTTGGATTGATCGTGCCAGTCTTGTCCGAAATGGTTACTTTGCCAGTAAATTGGGTCGCTGTATTGCTATAATTATCCTGCGCTGTTACCGTAATCGAGAACGGCTCCTTCGCCGCCTGCGTGGAAATCGTGCTGATGACGAAGCGATTTAAGCCTGCTGCAATCACATTAAATTTATTGGATTGACCGTTTTTACCTGATCCACTGACACTAATAATATCGTCCGTACTGGTTTTCGTAATAGTGACCGTGCCAGTCCATTCCCCATTTGAAAAATTACTGCTTACGGCTGGAGAAATACTTGCTGTATTATTGCTTAAATTGACCGTGCCAGTATATCCAGTAACTTTATTGTCATAAAAATCCTCTGCAGTTACCGCGATGCTAAATGCCTGTCCTGCCACCTGTGGGCTTCCAATAGAAGAGATTCGAAAATGATCTAATGAAGAGGGGTTGACGTTGAACGAGTTGGACGTCCCAGCTTTTCCTCCACTGGTCACCGTGATCGTATCTCCACTGCGACTCTTCGTGATCGTCACGCTGCCCGACCATTGTCCGCCTGAAAAGTTACCCGTCGTCTTAGGACTTATGGTATTCGTCAAATCTGATAAAGAAGCATTCCCTGTGAAGTTCGTTACCAGGTTATTATTGCTGTCTTCAGCCCGGAGGGTGATATTGAACGGTTGTCCCGCCACCTGACTGCTAATGGCTGAAATCACAAAATGATCCACATTGCTGGAGATCACATCAAAACTATTTGAACTGCCGCTTTCTGTCCCACTTTGATTGATAACGGTAATCACATCATTGCTATATGCCTGAGAAATGACCACATTCCCGGTCCATTTTCCGTTGCTGAAATTACCGCTTGCCGTTGGACTAATCGTATTTGTTTTATCCGAAATATTTACTTTACCAATAAATTGTGTTGCTACATTGCTATAATTATCCTGTGCGGTTATTGTTATTGAGAACGGCGCTCCCGCTGATTGAGTTGTGATCGTCTCCAGCACAAAATGATGCAGACTCGCAGCAATAACATTAAAACCGTTCGACTGACCACTTTTCCCGGACCCGCTCACATAAATAATATTATCAGTACTTGATTTGGTAATAGATACATTGCCATTCCATTGACCACTTGTGAAATTCCCGCTCACCGTGGGCGTCAGACTTGATGTATTATCGCTCAAGTTCACGAGACTAGTGTAGCCTGTCACCTTGTTATCATAAACATCTTCGGCAGTGACTGTAATGTTGAAAGCTTGTCCTGCCACCCGTGGGCTATTGATTGTTGAGATACGAAAATGATCTAAACTCGTCGGATCAACATTAAAGGTATTCGATGTGCTAGCCTTTCCACTGCTGGTTACCGTAATGGTGTTGCCAGTTCGGCTTTTGGTGATGGTGACATTACCTATCCATTGACCACTGGTAAAACTACCCGTCGTCTTCGGCGTAATAGAGCTTGTTAAATCGGATAGTGATGCTGTACCTGTGAAACTCGTTACTAAATTATCGGCAGCATCTTCCGCCCGAATCGTGATGCTAAATTGCTGTCCCGCCACCTGATTTCCAATCGGCAAAATCACAAAATGATCCACGCCGCTGGCAGTCACATCAAAATTATTAGAACTGCCCGTCTCCGTTCCACCCTGTTGGGTCACGGTAATTGAATTGCTGGTGTAGGATTGAGAAATGGTTACATTTCCTGACCACTGACCCGTGTTAAAATTATCGCTTGCTGTTGGTGTGATTGTACCTGATTTGTCTGAGATATTGACCTTTCCAGTAAATTGGGTGGAATTATTGTTATATTGATCTTTGGCAGTCACGTTGATCGTGAATGGCACATTTGATTGCTGGGTGCTAATATTGTTTATGGTGAAAAGATCGAGAGATGATGCCTGGATATTAAATTTATTTGATGTGCCTGTTGGGCTTCCCTGCGTCGCGGTAATCTCCACATCGTTTTGCGCTTTGGTAATCGTGACATTTCCTGTCCATTGACCGCTTGAAAAATTGGTGGTTATCGTCGGATTAATCGAATTGGTATTGTCCGATAAATTCGCTGTTCCATTAAACGAGGTCACTATATTTTCATAATTATCTCGAGCATAGATTGTTATCGAGAATCCCTGCCCTGCGGTCTTCGGACTGGTAATAGTATTGAAAGAAAAATAATTCAATGAATTGGCTTGTACATTAAATAAATTGGAGTTGCCAGACTTACCCGCTCCTGATACAGTAATTTTATTGTTCGTATAACTCTTCGTAATTGTCAGATTACCTTGCCAGACGCCATTGGCAAAGTTGGTTGTTACCACCGGACTTAGCGATCCAGTCAGATCGTTCAGATTAGCTGTCCCTGTATAATCCGTCACAGTTGCATTATTGGCATCTTTCGCCGTGATAGTCACTGAAAAAGGAACGCCGGCGGTTTTTGGGCTGGCAATCGTCGACACATCGAAATGATCAATATTGCCGGCAACCACATCAAAGTTATTGGAAGTACCTGTCTGAACTCCACTTGTATTGGTCACCGTAATTCGGTCATCCATTCTCACCTGAGTGATCGTCACATCTCCTGTCCACTGTCCTAAATCAAAAATACCGCTGTTAGTTGGCGATATCGTACCGGTCAAATCCTGGATTCTTACAGCGCCATTGAAACTTGTGATCCGATTATTATGAAAATCTTGCGCAGTGACTGAAATGGCAAAAGGTACACCAGCGGCTTTAGTACCGATTGTGGCAATTGCAAAGTGGTCCAACGCACCAGGCTCTACATTAAACTTATTGGATTGTCCAGTTACAGTTTGGCGGATTGCTGTTAAGGTGACATCATTTTGACTTTTGGTGATTTGAACATTTCCCGACCATTGACCAGAACTGAAATTACCTGTAGACTGTGGAAAAATGGTGTTTGTATCGTCACTTAAATTAACTGCATTGGTAAAGCTGGTTACCCGATTGTTATAAATGTCCTCGGCGGTTATCGTGATGACGAAGGATTGTCCTGCAACTTGAGGACTGCTAATGGTTTGAAATCGAAAATGATCAAGAACATACGGGTTAACATTGAAACTATTCGACGTTCCCGTCTTACTCTCACTGGTGGCTGAGATCCGATTGGCAGTCTGACTCTCGGTGATCGTCACATTACCAGACCACTGTCCTGATATAAAATTACCGGTTATACCAGGACTGATTGTCGCAGTCAAATCGCTTAAACTGGCAGTTCCTGTAAAATTGTTTACTGTATTGTCATAGGTATCCTTAGCGGTAATAGTAATCCCAAAAGCATTGCCAGCAGTTTGAGAACTGGGAATTGAGGCAAAAACAAAATGATCTAGACTATTGTGAATTACATTGAAACCATTCGAGCTGCCCGATTGGGTACCATTAGCAGTTCGTTGAACCGTAATGATGTTATTGGTTTGAACCTGAGTGACAGTCACATTCCCAGCCCAATACCCCAGCGTAAAACTATCGCTCACATTGGGCGTAATCGTCCCGGTGAGATCAGAGATATTAACGGTTTCCTCAAATTGATCGACCTGATTATTGTATTGATCCTTTGCCACAATTTCAGTGACAAATGGGATTCCAGCGGTTTGAGAGGGGATATTTGTAATGACAAAATGATCCACATTGCCAGCCTGAACATTAAATTGGTTAGATTGGCTGGAAATGCTGTTCGCCGAAACGGTTATTCTCACATCTTTCTGTTTTTTAGTTATCGTGACATTGCCTGTCCACTGCCCTGAAGAAAAGGCGCCTGTTGTCGTTGGTGAAATGCTACCCGTATCATCGGAAAGTGTAGCCGTATTCGTGTATGAGGTAATCCGATTATTATAAGCATCCTCGGCAGTTATGGTTATACTGAATGCTGTTCCAGCCGTTTGGGGACTGGAAATTGTTTGAAATGAGAAATGATGCAAACTATTTGGATTGACAACAAATGAATTAGAAGCGCCTGCTTTATCCTGTGCATTTACAGTAATTTTGTTGTTGGAATGTGTCCTGGTGATTTGAACGTTTCCATTCAATACACCAGCAATAAAATTAGTCGTTGCCGTTGGAGAGATCGTCCCCGTTAAATCGGTTAAAGACGCCGTACTTGTAAAGGAAGTTACAGTATTGTTGTATTGATCTTTCGCAGTAATCGTAATACCAAAAGACGTTCCCGCTGTTTGATTTAAAATTGAATCAAAAACAAATGATGCTAATATATTATGAATAATAGAAAATGTCGACGAGGTTCCAGAATCAATGAGCGTGCCATTTTTTTGTTGCGTTTGAATCGTTGCTGAATAATTGGTTGCAGCAGTAGTATGATTTCGGATAATGCCAACTTTAATACCGACCGTTGTGTTTCCTGCCACTGCCGCTCCCGTTGAATCTCGTACAACGGTGATGATTCCTCCACTTCCAGAAACCATCAATCCTCCGTTTAAAACATTGGTATTCGTCGAACTGGCAATTTCTACCTCAGTAACATCGAATCCAGCAGGAAAAGTAATCACCATTCTTCCATCGACAGGAATACCAATGGTCGTACCATTGCCTGTACTCGATGTCGTAAAACTGAATGTGTATATTGTATATGTTCCCGCCTGATTACCTACCGGGAACGCTGAAATCGACGTTAATTGCCCCCCATGTGAAATATTAAATAATAATACAATAAAAATGGATAGTAGACAGAGCGTTTTGAATTTCATATTGAATTACCTCTTTTAAAAACGCAATTTGAACAAAATTGATAATAGGAAATTTAAGAATTAACATTGATGACAGGCTAAGATGCGGATCCCTGAGTTATGTACATTGAAGTTTTTTAGATTGTTTAAAAATAAGTTCGATTCTATAACAATTTTGTGTTACAAAAATTATGCCGATTTCATATTTCAAAAATAGGCAATTTTTATGTGAATTAAGATTGATTTTCAAAGAAAATGAACTAATTTATCAAGAAAATTTTATCAGTTTTGTAACACTGTCTCTCCATAAAACAAGTTCCATTACTCTTATTTTACAAAAACATACCTTATGATTGGTTCTCAACCAGGTGGTTGAGAATAGTCCAAAGAGCAGTTTTGAAATCGAATATCGTTTTTGCAAGCCTCTCTAAATATATAAAAAAAAATCAAAACATAAAAGTAAATATTTTTAAAATTAAACCCTAATTTGATATTTTTTACTTGACATAATATTTCGATTTATATATATTAATATAAATTCATTTTTACTTACCTCGTTCATAATTAAAATATGTATCAACTACATCGAGTAGAACTATACATTTCAAGAACTCATCCTTTTCCTTTGTTGATTAAAAAAAGTTCTAATATTTATTATCCAATGCTATTAAAATTTCTTCAAATTGTACTTATTTTTTTATTTCATCTTCGAAATTAATAATCAAATTAACCTATTCTATCATTAAAATCGAGGGAGGAAAATAATGTCGAACACGACAGCAAACCTATCTGACCTTCAGCCAAAATACACAACGTTTCAACTGACCGCTCTGGTTATTTTAAGAATGCTGATTGGCTGGCATCTTATTTATGAAGGAATTACAAAGGTAATCAACCCATATTGGTCTTCGGCTGGATACTTATTGGAATCAAAATGGATTTTTTCGGAATGGTTCAAGTCGATTGTTGCCAATCCAACCGCACTCAAAGTTGTTGACTTTTTAAATGAATGGGGATTGATTGCGATTGGCTTAGGATTGCTTGCTGGATTTTTAACACGGATTGCTACCATTGCCGGAATTGTGCTTTTAATTCTGTACTATTTTGCCAATCCTCCGTTTGTTGGACTAATCTATTCCATGCCCACTGAAGGCAGCTACTTGGTTGTCAATAAAACTTTGATCGAAGCGGCTGCTCTGTTTGTACTGGCAGCATTTCCGACCGGTTCAAAAATTGGATTGGACATTTTTCTATTCCGAAAAAATAAAAGTTAAAAGTGATTAAAGTTTGAAGTTCATAAAAAAAATCTAAAATTAATGTCTTTAGCTCACTTTAGGCACTTTAGCCACTTTGAAATTTCATTAGATTTGGAGGTGTTAACAATGACTCAAGAAAATGAATCAAAAGAACAGAAAAGCCAGGATGCATCGAAGATTGGTGGGATCAAGCGTCGGGACATCCTCAAAGGCTTAGCTGCTTTGCCTGTATTCGGAGTATTTATTTATAAATTTATACAGAAAAGATCATTGGATCGGCATAAAAAGCAAGAGATCCTTTCAGAGCTTGGAATTAGCGGAGAAGCCCCCGCAGTCATCCCTAAAACAACAGCGCAAAAATCAAATGAACTGATTCGATTGGGGATCATCGGGTACGGAGGCAGAGGGGAGAGTTTAGTCCGATCCGCAGGGATCGCCCATCCCGATTGGATCGAAGAACAAAAGAAAGAAGCAGAAAAAAATAAATTAAATACTGAACTGCAAGATTGGCTCAATCAGGAAGATCTTAACATTATTCTAACGGGAGTTTGTGATGTATTTGATGTCAGAGCCGAACGAGGGCTTGCTGCATCGAAAAATGAAATCCGACCTGGAGGCGCTTCCGGTCCACTGCCTGATGCGAAACGATATCGCCACTATCAAGACCTGCTTGCCAGTCCAGATATTGATGCAGTGATCATCGGAACGCCCGATCACTGGCATGCCCAGATGGTCATCGATGCCGTTAGTTCTGGCAAACATGTATATTGTGAAAAATGTATGACACGAACAGAAGAGGAGACGCTTAAAGTTTATGAAGCAGTAAAAAATTCCAAAATTGTTTTTCAACTGGGGCATCAAAATCGCCAGCAGGAAAGCCATATCAAAGCCAGGGAACTAATCCAGAAAGAAATTCTGGGCAAAATTACACTCGTTGAAGTCACGACCAATCGCAACTCGCCGAATGGCGCCTGGTACTATGATATTCATGAAAAAGGCAACCCTGAAACGATTGATTGGGATTTGTTCCAGGGTCCCGCTCCCAATAAAGTTCCATTCAGTTTAGAGCGATTTTTCCGATGGCGCTGCTGGTTCGATTATGGGACCGGTTTAGCTGGCGATCTGCTCTCCCATGAATTTGACGCAATTAATCAAATTCTGGATTTGGGTATTCCCAAATCAGCAGTGGCTTCTGGCGGTATTTATTTCTTTAATAAAGATTGGGTTGGAAATAAAGAATATAAGGTAACGGAAGTTCGTGACGTGCCAGATGTATTCAATGTGGTTTTTGAATACCCTGATCGAGACCTGACATTAGTGTATAGCGCAACCCTCGCCAGTAATCGAGACCGAGGAAAGATATTCATGGGACACGATGGTTCGATGCGGGTCGGCGGCGATCTGGAAGTTTATGCTGATTGGGAGTCAACTCGATTCAAAGAAAAAATTGAAAAAGGCATCATCGATACTTCCTTGCCGCTTTTCACCTTTCAACCCGGCTCCAAAGGAATTGATGCCATCACCTCAGCATCGGAAAAATATTTTTCCAGCCGAGGATTGATGTACACCTATCGTGAAGGTAAGCGTGTCGATGTGACGTTTCTCCATATTAAGGATTGGCTGGATTGCATCCGAAATGGCGGTAAGCCGAGATGTAACATCGAGGAAGGCTTCGAAGAAGCCATTACCTGCCACATGGCGACTCGATCTTATTTGGAGGGACGAAAAGTGGAATGGGATCCAGTTAAGAAAAGAATAGTTTAGAAATTTTATTTAACCGGAATCACAAAAATAATAATCAAATTTCAAACTCTAAATTATAAGTAATATCCAATTTTTAATCCTCAAATCGTCACATTTTCAAGGAACGATGTTTGAAGTTTGGAAAATTGAAATTCGCCAGTTGTCAATTGGCGTCAACCTAAGCGAATACATTGGGAAACACTGTCATTCTGAGGAGCCCTTCGCAAGCTCAGGATAAACTCCGCGACGAAGAATCCCTTCAATAAACGCACTTACTTTCGTTAAATCAGGAGATTCTTCGCTCCCTTTGGTCGCTCAGAATGACATTCCAGTCTTAAGTTGACGCACATGGCCAGTTGTCGGACAGGTTTGTGATTTGAGTTTTGCAATTTGGAACGTTTGATTTAATTGTAACCGCTAAAATGCAGAGAGACTAAAATTCTTGCATCCTAGCGATTTAATGGTAAATATTATAAAACTTAACTAAAGAAAGGTATACCCATGGCTGATGAATTTCGTTCTTCAGTTTCTACTACTGGTGCCAAAATCCAACTCAGTATCATGATGTTTCTCCAATACGCGATCTGGGGCGCCTGGGCGCCAGTGTTGTCTGCTTATTTGATGAATGAATTAGGATTCAGCGGAACCCAGGTTGGATTTATTTATAGCTTATTACCCCTTGCAACGATTATCTCTCCCTTCATCGGCGGACAAATTGCCGACCGATATTTTCCCACGCAATATGTTTTAGTCTTCCTGCAGTTGATCGGTGGGGCATTACTAATTTACATGTCTTATGTTACAGACTATAAAATTATGGCATGGTTAATGTTTATTTATTGTGTTTTTTATGCCCCAACGCTAGCTCTGACCAATTCCATCGCATTTATCAACCTGAAAAGCTCGGAAAAAGAATTTGGCGCTATCCGAGTTTGGGGCACGATCGGCTGGATTGCTGCAGGATTGGTATTAGCAGGGTGGCGAACTCTAGCAAAGTCTACCTCTGCAATCGCCATTCAGGGCGATACGCTGTTCTTAGCGGGGATTTTTTCGATCATCATGGGACTCACCTCATTCATGCTTCCGCATACACCGCCTAAGAAAGAGGGCGCCAATCCATTTGCTTTCCTTGAAGCTATTAAAATGTTAAAGGATAAAAACTTTCTGGTCTTTGCCATTATCTCCTTTGTCGTGGCGACCGAGCTTCAGTTCTACTATGTTTTAACATCACCTTTTTTAACCTCGGACAAAATTGGTGTTGCCAGTTCGGCAATTTCAGGAGTGATGGTCATCGCTCAGATTGCAGAGATTTTTGTGATGGCGATCCTATTACCAATCGTCATTGACAAATACGGTATTCGTAAAACGATGGTCTTTGGAATTTTAGCCTGGCCACTTCGTTACATTATTTTCTCGATTGGCTATCCGTCTTGGTTAGTGATCGCTTCATTAGCTTTACATGGATTTTGCTATGTTTTCTTCTTTGTTGCTGCCTATATATATGTCGATAAAGTTGCTCCCGCAGATATTCGGGCATCCGCCCAAAGCCTGATTGCCATCGTTATTTTGGGATTTGGAAATTTTGTCGGCAGTAATTTCTCTGGCTGGATTCAAAAATTATTCACCAATGAAAGTGGCACCAATTGGACGAATGTTTTCATCGTGCCGACTATTTTGACCGTTTTATGCGCGATTTTCTTTATGTTATTCTTTAGAGATGAGAAAGCTACATCTTAAAATTCAGTAGAAATTAAACTATTATTCTTTTAAAAATCACTAATGTTAATGGAGGATAACATATGTCAAAAAAGAGATTAGGCGTTGGCTTGGTGGGTGGTGGTTTTGTCGGAAAGTTCCACATTCGATCCTGGGTTGGCGTTCGTGATGCAGATATTCTCGGGATTGTCGGCGCACCAAACGACAAAACCGCCGAAGAAGCTGCAGCACTTGTCAGAAAATTGAATGTTGGAGACGCCAAGCCGTACAAATCAATCACTGAAATGATTGCTGACCCCAATATCGATGCCATCTGGATTTGTTCGCCAAACTACACCCGTATTGAAGTGATGGAAGAAATTGTTCATGCCTTAGAAACTGGTAAAGGAGAACTGATTGGAGTTGCCTGTGAAAAACCG
>JABAOC010016678.1_pt4 | contig 24110 bp, 23 predicted proteins | sample 7062161 | NCBI WGS metagenome assembly JABAOC01 (sample SAMN14538625, study PRJNA623070) | marine sediment metagenome | biome: marine biome [ENVO:00000428]; feature: marine pelagic biome [ENVO:01000023]; material: deep marine sediment [ENVO:00002113] | place: India: Gulf of Khambhat ... | reverse complement strand
GAATTCAGGATCACGGGCAGGATGCCCGTGCTACGGTAAGGAGTTTCATCATGGGAGACCGACCCATCGCCATCGTCACCGGCGCCAGCCGGGGCATCGGCCGAGGTGTGGCGCTCGAACTGGCGTCCATTGGCTACGACCTGGTCATCAACCGGGCCCAGGAGCAGCAGCCGGACGTCATCGAAGAGGCCGGGGTGCTGGGCGCACGTTGCGAATTCGCACCGGGCAGTATCGCCGAAGCACAGACGCGGAAACGTATTCTGGAGCTGACGCGGGCCAACTTCGGCCGATGCGACATGCTCGTCAATAACGCCGGCTCGGCCCCGCTCAAACGCATGGACATTCTCGAAGCCACCGAGGAGAGTTTCGAGCGGGTCCTGAACATCAACCTCAAGGGGCCTTACTTTCTGACGCAAATGGTGGCCAACTGGATGATCGAGCAGCGCCAGCAGGACCCGTCCCGCCCGCTGAGAATCATCAACATCGGCTCGATCTCCGCCTATACCAGCTCCCCGTCGCGGGGCGAATACTGCATCAGCAAGGCAGGCATCGCCATGATGACCAAGCTCTACGCCGACCGGCTGGCCGAATACGATATCGGCGTCTTCGAGATCAGCCCCGGCATCATCGAGACGGACATGACTCGTGCCGTGAAGGAAAAGTACGATCGGCTGATCGCCGAGGGATTGACTCCGATCAAGCGCTGGGGCAAGCCCGGCGACGTGGCCAGGGCCGTCGGCGCCATCGCCGAAGGCCGGCTCGACTTCTCGACCGGAAGCGTCATCAACGTCGATGGCGGCTTCCACCTGCGAAGACTTTAGGATTTATGAATTCCGATTTATGATTTACGATTTGGGGGCTTGGCACGCCTGTCGGCGCAAACGCGCTCGATCAGGGATGCCAAATCGTAAATCGTCAATTGTAAATCGTCAATTCAAAGAGGGGTTTATGGACATCACGACTGTGCTCACCGCGCTGTTGCGGGACGGCTTCATTCTGGTCTTCAACCAGGACCAGCTCGACATCGTCAAGACGGCCGAAGCCCTCCGGGCCGCGGGCATCAACAACATGGAGGTCACCTGTCGGATCAGCCGGCCTTTGGACAAGCTCGCGCGGCTGCGCCGGGAACTGCCCGATTTCGTGGCCGGCTCGGCCAGCCTGATCGACTGGCCCGACATGCTGGAGGTCTACAACAAGGCCCATCCCGACGACCCCCTGCCCACTCTGCAGCAGGTGGTCGGTGCCGGGGCGTGTTACCTCGTCTCGGCCGTCAACTTCGGCGACGCCAGCTTTCACAAGTTCGCCGGCCGGGTGGCGATGATCCCCGGCTGCGGCAGTGCCACCGAGGTCGTTACCCAGTTCAGTAAAGGCGCAAATCTGTGCAAGATCTTTCCCGCCCGGGAGCTGGGCGGTCCGGCGTACGTGCAGGCGATTGACCCGGCGCTTCATAAGACGATCGGCCTCGTGCCGACGGGCGGGACGACGGCAGCGAACATACCCGATTACATCAAGGCCGGGGTCCTCGTGCTCGGCGGCTCGTTCAGCATGATCGAGAAGGCCACCATGCAGAAAATCGTCGCCGAGCAGGACTATAAGCTGCTGGCCAGGGAACTCGCGGTCGTCAAACAACTGATCGACCGGACGCGCGCCGAGAAGTACCCGGGCTTCGATTTCGCGAACGCCGCGCTCGAACAGATCAGCCAGAAGACCGGGCGGAACTTCAATGTTGGTTCAAGAGTCTGAGAAGTCGCGTGCTCTCCGGGTGGCAGCGTCAAGGCCGAAGGCCTTGGCGATGGCTCTTTCATATGGCCCTAAGACCATCGCCAAGCTCTGCCTGACGCTGCCACCCTTCGGTTTGCTGAACAATGGTTGCCTTGGTTGCTTGTGCGCCCACCAGGATCTTCGGGAGGACGATTTATGATCGGACCGCTATTGTCCTCGACTCTGCTCGCGATCCTGCTGAGTACGGCTACGAAGGGCGATTCGGAACGCACTCTTACCCTGAACGCGAAAGACACCGGCTATCGCGGCATCTGGTACATGAATCAGCCGCTTAAGAACGAGTATCGCTTTAAGTACAGCGGCGGGCTGGCCACCTACTGTGCCAAACATCGGCCGTTTGCCGTCTACTGCGAGAAGGTCAATAAGACGTTCTTCTGCTACGGCGGAACGTCGGAAGACTCCCATCTCAAGCACGACCTGACCAGCGGGCAGGACCAGGAGGCCGTTTCCGGTGTCCTGCTGCATATGGTTTCCTATTTTGACCATGTGACGGGTAAGGTCCCGCGTCCCACTATCCTGCTCGACAAACAGACCCGAGACGCCCACGATAACCCGGTCATCGCCGTGGATGACGGAGGATTCATCTGGGTTTTCTCCACTTCACACGGCACCTCACGGTCGTCTTATATCCATCGGAGCAAAGAACCTTACAGGGTTGACGAGTTCGAGCGGATTCGCGCGACGAAAGTCGAGAACGGGCGGGAGGAGGTCGCCATGACGAACTTCTCCTACATGCAGCCGTGGTTCATTCCGGGCCGGGGCTTCGCCGCCTTTTTCACCCGCTACAACTATCCGGCCAAGCGAACGCCGTGCTTCATGACCAGCCGGGACGGCATGCACTGGTCCGAATGGCAGCGGCTGGCGGCTATCGATGAGGGGCACTATCAGATCAGCAGCGCGAATCGGCACAAGGCAGGCTCGGCCCTCAATTACCATCCGCGGGGCAAGGGCCTGAACTGGCGCACCAACCTGTACTACCTCCAGACCACGGACTTCGGCCGGTCCTGGCACGCCGTCGATGGGCGGGCCTTGACATTGCCCCTGACCACGCCGCAGAACGCCGCCCTCGTGCATGATTACGAGAAGGAAGGCCTGCTCGTCTATCTGAAGGACATCCGCTTCGATGAGTCCAATCGTCCGGTGATCCTGTTCCTCACGAGCAAGGGCTACGAGTCCGGCCCGGCGAACAATCCCCGCACCTGGATGACCGCCCGCTGGACCGGGAGCGATTGGGAGATTCGACCCGTCACGACCTCGGACAACAACTACGACATGGGCTCGCTCTATATCGAGAAGGACGGGGCGTGGCGTATCATCGCCCCGACCGAGCGGGGGCCGCAGCCGTACAATCCGGGCGGTGAAATCGCCATGTGGACCAGCGATAACCGAGGCGCCACCTGGAAGAGGGTGCGGCAGCTTGCGACTGACAGCCTCTTCAATCACACCTACGCCCGGCATCCGCTGAACGCCCACGACGGCTTTTACGCCTTCTGGGCCGACGGTCACGGCCGAGAGCCTTCGCGGTCTTCGCTGTACTTTTGCAGCAAGGCCGGAGATGTCTATCGCCTGCCGCCCCGAATGACGGATGAATTCGCAGACCCCGAGAAAATGGACTGAGGGGGAATCATGGAAACGAGAGAGATAGCGAACCAGCAGGTGACGTTTCATCGCTATAACACGATCGTCGTCGGCGCGGGTGCGGCCGGCATGAACTGTGCCGTGCACCTCTACGAGTTCATGAAGCGCAGGGGTATTGAGAACGCGCAGGACCGCATCGCCGTCGTCACGCGAGGCCTGGGGCTCGGCGCCTCGCGGATGAGCGGCTCGGACAAGCAGACCTACTACAAGCTGGGCACCAGCCCCAGCGTGCCGGATTGCGCCCGGGCATTCGCCGAGACCCTCACGACCGCCGGCTGCTGTCACGGCGACCTCGCCCTGGCCGAAGGAATCAACTCGCTCCGTGAGTTCTATCACCTGGTGCAACTCGGCGTCGCTTTTCCCACGGACTCGACGGGCGCCTTCATCGGCTACAAGACCGACCACGACCCCGCCGAACGGGCCACCAGCGCCGGGCCCAAGACCAGCCGGTTCATGAGCGAGTGCCTCCAGCGGCAGGTAGAGCACTACGGCATCAGGATATTCGACAATCAGGAAGTCGCGCACTTGCTCACCATCGGCTCCGACAGATCGAAACGGATTGCAGGAATCTTGACGGTTGACGGCACGCTGGGCGGCAGCGTCAAAACCGAAGGCCTGGGCGATGGCTTCTCCCGGTCTGCACAGGACCATCGCCAAGCAAGCCCGCAGCGCCGCTGCGCGCCGGGGCTCGACGATGCCACCCACCGCAATCCGCAATTGAGGGTTTTCCTCGCGGCCAACGTCGTACTCGCCGCGGGTGGGCCGGGAGAACTCTACAAAACCAGCGTCTATCCGGCGGGTCAGTTCGGCATCCATGGATTGGCTTTCCAGGCGGGCCTGGCCGCGGAGAATTTGACGGAATCACAGTTCGGGCTGGCCAGCCTCAAGTTCCGCTGGAACGTCTCCGGCACGTACATGCAGGCTATTCCGCGCATCTTCAGCACCGACGCCCACGGCAGATACGAGCGCGACTTTCTGGCCGACTTCTTTCCGTCGATGAAAACGATGGCGACGAACATTTTTCTCAAAGGCTACCAATGGCCCTTCGACCCGCAGAGGATCGAGAACCTGCGTTCCTCGCTGATCGATGTTCTTGTCTTCAACGAGAGGGAGAAGGGCCGGCGGGTCTTCCTGGACTTCCGGCAGAATCCCACGGGCCACGGCGTCACGAGGCCGTTCAACATCGACGAGCTCGAGCCGGAAGCATTCGAGTATCTTCGAGAGACCGGCGCGCTTCAGAAAACCCCCCTCGAGCGGCTGGCCCACATGAATCCGCTCGCGATCGAGATCTACCGGGAAAACGGCATCGACCTCGCGCGCGAGCCGCTGGAGATTGCCGTCTGTGCCCAGCACAACAATGGCGGTTTCGCGGTGAACAAGTGGTGGGAGTCGAGCATCCGCCACACGTTTGTAATCGGCGAAATGGCCGGCACGCACGGCGTGAAGCGGCCCGGCGGCTCGGCCCTCAACGCCGGGCAGGTCGGTGGCCTGCGTGCGGCCCAGTACATCGTCAACGCCTACGGCTGCGAAGTAGTCGGCCCGGCGGACAATGACGAAGAAGTGGAACGACAGGTTCAGGGCGTTGTCGATAAACTGGCTCGATGGGGCAAGTCGTCGGGACGGGTGCCGCTGGAAGTCATTGAGGAAATCCAAGGCCGGATGACGGCCTCGGCCGCACACATTCGAGAGGAGAACGATGCCAATAGCAGTCTCGAGAAGGCAATCCAGCTCTACCACGAGATCCGTGACAAGGGCCTGGCGGCAACCGATCGGGCGTCATTCATCGCCGCAATACAGGCCGAATATCTGGCCCTGACGAGCATCGCCTACCTGAAAGCCATCGTCGAGCTGATCGTGCACGACGGCGGCTCACGCGGCTCGTATCTCGTCCTCAGTCCACACGGCATACCGATCCATCCCGACATCATCAACAAGACGACCGGCGAGCCCCTGGCCTTCCGGCCGGAGAACCAGGACCTTCGAGGCAACATCTTCCGTATCAGATACGATGAGGGCGCGCCGGATCTGTTCGAATGCGCGACAATTGCTCCGCGTCTGATGCCGAGCGACAGGAAAGCCTTCGAACCTGCCTGGAAAGATTTTCGAGAAGGAAGAATCTATAAAGTGTAGCATATCGAGTTTCAAGCTTGAAGTGTGAAGTTGGAGGAGTAAGGTATGAAGTATGAGGTCTTCGGGTGCACGTCATGTTTGTAGGCAGTGCGACGTGTGGCATGGTTCGTCATGTCAAGCGTAGCGCAAACGCAGTTGAGACATCTGGCAGCGAATGGAAAGTATCCCTCCCCTGCAGCCAGATTGCCGTTCCGGGCTCTCCGTGCGGCCTCCGGCCTTGGTCGAAATGACAACTCCGGGGGCTTTTGTGGGATGCACCAACAAACACAACGTGTACACGCGGTTTTCAAACTTGAAACCTCACACTTAACATTGTCTTGGGAGGCCCTATGGCAGTTGTCGATCTGAAATCGGAATTCCAATGCAAGTACGACATCCTGTCGCTGGGAGAGGTCATGATCCGGCTCGATCCCGGCGACGAGCGGATTCACACGACGCGGCACTTGCGGGTCTGGGAAGGCGGCGGCGAGTACAACGTCGCCCGCGGCCTGAGACGGACCTTCGGCAAGCGAGCCGCCGTGGTCACGGCCATCGCCGACAATCCGGTCGGCAGGCTGCTCGAAGACCTGATACTCGAGGGCGGCGTCAGCCTGGAGTACGTCAAGTGGGTGCCGTTCGACGGCATCGGCCGAAGGACCCGCGTCGGCCTGAACTTCACCGAGCGGGGCTTTGGCATCCGCGGGGCCGTCGGCTGCTCCGATCGGGCCAACAGCGCCGCCTCTCAACTGAAAAAGGGCGACATCGACTGGGAAAAGATCTTCGGGCGGGACAGCATCCGCTGGTTCCACACGGGCGGCATTTTCGCCGGCCTCTCGCCCACCACGCCCGACCTCATCATCGAAGCCGTCACGATGGCCAAGATGTTCGGCGCGGTCGTTTCCTACGACCTGAACTACCGCCACTCGCTCTGGCGGGACGTCGGCGGCCAGGCGAAAGCGATGGAGGTCAACCGGGCCATCGCGCCGTTCGTCGATGTCATGCTCGGCAACGAGGAGGATTTCACTGCCGCTCTCGGCTTCGAAGTCGGCGGGGTGGACAAGGGCTATTCCAAGCTCGACCCGACAAACTTCAGGAGGATGATCGAGGCCGTCCTCATGGAATTCGCGAACCTCAAGGTCGTCGCGACCACCCTGCGCAATGCCAGGACCGCCAACATAAATGACTGGGGGGCGGTTATGTACGCGGATGGGCAGTTCTACGATGCGGCCCCGCGGCCGGGCCTGGAGATCTACGACCGCGTCGGCGGCGGCGACAGCTTTGCCTCGGGCCTGATCTACGCCCTCATGGAAGGCAAGGACCCCGAACAGGCGGTCAACTACGGCGCGGCCCACGGCGCATTGGCTATGACCACGCCCGGCGATACGACCATGGCCACTTTGAGCGAGGTCGAAAGAGTCATGAGAGGAGCCGGCGCCAGGGTCGAGCGATAAATGAGAGGGCACGGTTCCAAGACCATCCTTCCGGCGGCGAAATTGCCTCAGGCTCTCTCATTCCGACAAAGTATATGTTCATCGGCCCTCAGGCATTCAGTGCGACTGTCCGGGTGGCATCGTCAAGCAAAGCCTGGCGATGGTCCCCTTTCGTGGCGCAGGCGTCCCGCCCTTGCGTGCACGAATGCAAAGCAAGGCCAAGCCCCCAGCGCCGCTGCGCGTCGGGGATGGCCTCGCCATAGAGGAACCATCGCCAAGGCCTGCGGTCTTGGCGATACCACTCGAAGACTTGAGCGGAACGCATATGCCGCGAACACCGGAATTCAGGGGCCTGTTGTGGAATTCGGGCCGTCTCACTTTTGTGCAAGCGACGCGTCTATCGTCGTCTTGCTGTCGTATTGATGAGTGTGATTTGGCTTTTTGTCGGGTGGATTCATCTGCCGAAGGATGCGTATGGTCGTGGAAACCGTGAAATGGGTGGACGGGATCGACGGTTTTCTGGATTTGATCGACCAGCGGCGTTTGCCGGCCGAGTTGGTCAGAATGCGGATTCGCACCGTCGAGCAGCTCTATGAGGCGATCAAGACGTTAGCCGTTCGCGGGGCGCCGGCCATCGGTGTTGCCGCTGCTTACGGCCCCGTGCTGGCCCTGCAAAGGCTCACCCATCACGACAGTCCGCAAGACGCGCTGGATCGAGTGCTCAAGGCGTGCGACTACCTCGGCGCTTCGCGGCCTACCGCCGTCAATCTGTTTTGGGCCCTCGACCGGGTTCGACGCCGTGCGGAACAGAACGCCTACCGGCCCGCGCTGGGCATCCGACACCTGCATGCGGCAGTTCTGGACGAGGCGAACGCCATCTACCGCGAGGATATCGAGATGTGCCGACGGATCGGGGTCAACGGCGAACGGTTCATCCGCGAGGGCGCCGCCATCCTGACCCACTGCAACGCCGGGGCCCTGGCCACCGCCGGCCAGGGGACCGCCCTTTCCATGCTGTACGAGGCGCACGACAGAGGCAAGCGCTTCGACGTCTATGCCGATGAGACGCGACCGCTGATGCAGGGGGCCCGCCTGACGGCCTGGGAGCTCCGGCAGGCCGGCATCAAAGTGACCGTTATCTGCGATAATATGGCGGGTTTCCTGATGAAGCAGGGAAGAATTGACGCGGTTCTCACCGGCGCCGATCGAATCGCGGCCAACGGCGATACGGCCAACAAGATTGGCACCTACAGTTTGAGCATTCTGGCGAAACTGCACGGCGTTCCGTTCTACGTGGCGGCCCCGTCAAGCACCTTTGACCTGCGCCTCCGGAGCGGAGATGAAATTCCCATCGAAGAAAGGAAGCCGGAGGAGATCACCTGGTTCGGACACGTGCAAACGACCCCGGACGGCACCGCCGTTTACAATCCCGCCTTTGACGTGACTGATGCGCAGGACATCGCCGCAATCATTACGGACAAGGGTGTGATTGAAATGCCCGATGCAGACCGCATCCGCGAGTTTTTTGCAAAAACCTCCACTCACAGTCTGTCAGACGATGCGGAGCGATGAGGTCGTACCGGGAAATGAGCTTTCCCTCGGCCGTCAGCCGACGGCGACGACCTGCTTGACCTCGGGCACCCGCTCCCGGAGAATCCGCTCGATTCCCATTTTCATCGTCATCATGGCCCCCGGGCAGCCCTTGCAGGCCCCTTGCAGGCGGACCCTGACGGTCTTGTCTTCGTCCACGCCAAGCAGTTCCACGTCGCCGCCGTGGCCCTGCAGGGCGGGTCGAACTGTCTCTATGACCTCACTGACCTGTTCCTCGAAGCTCTTCTCGGCGCCGGCTTCGTTGCGCTCCACTGTCTCGGACATAAGCAATCTCCAGAAATCGGACTGACGCCATTATAGCAGCATGCCGACCGTCAGCCAACCCCTTTCATCAGTACCTTCTCCAAGCCCCCGGGTTCGCATCTTTCTGGGCCTCCCAGGTGATTTCATGCCGGCCCAAAGTCCAAGAATTTCGCAGAAATATTCAACTCCGTGCGGATTTCTTTCGATAAGACTCTTACCAAAGAAGATTTGTCCAGACAATCATGGGGTGGCATCATGCACATCACCTACGTTGTATCCACGATGGTCTTCCGGTGGCGTGAACACCCTCTATCGTTCGAGCAGGAATGCGAGTACCTCAAATCGCTGGGCTTCGGCATCGAGTTGTGGCCGACGGTCCGAGGGCAGACGGGCTGCCGGTACGAGCGGCGTCATTGGCCCCGGCTCCAGGCCGCCACCCACGGGATGGTCGTTTCGATGCGCGCGCGGACCGACAAGCCCACTCTGGACCAGTGGGCCGAACAGATCGAGTGCGCCGGGATGCTCAAGGCCAACATCGTGACCGATTTGGAGAGCCTCGACGTCGCTCCCCACGCCGAACTCGACGGGGCGAACTTCGCCGCCGAGGTGGTACGGATGGCCGACGCCGGCCGCGTGAAGCTCTGCCTCGAAACCGGCCCGTTGCCGACCGTCGTCGCTTTGGGCAAGAGGTTCGAATCCCTCGGATACTGCCTCGACACCGGGCACGCGAATATCGACCGCACGCACTCCTTCAAGCAATACGTCGACGAACTGGCACCGCGCATCGTGCACCTGCATCTGACGGACAACTACGGCCAGGCGGACGATCACGAGCCGCCGGGGCTGCAAGGCGGGATCTCACGGGAAAAGTGGGACCATCTTCTGAACGCTCTGGGCCGATACGACCATGAGGTCATCGGGTCGCTCGAAATGTGTCCCTGCACGCCCGGCGCGATGATCCGGCGGGCCAGCGAGTTTCTCTTCGACACGCTGAAGTGGCCCAACCCCCCCCTCCGCCAGCCGGGGTATACGGATACGACGTACAATCCGGCGTAGCGGCCGCCACGGCCGCAAGCCCGCGCGGGCACGGGAGGGTAGATCAGTCCGAGGGCAGACGGCAGGACAACTTCCGGGTGGGTGACCAGGTCTCATGGCAGGCTAAGCACAGGGAAAGCCGTAGGGCGAGTAATCACCCGCCGGCGCCAATTCCTGGCGAGATGCTTCGCTTCGCTCAGCATGACCAGAGGCGCTTGCCCTGCCACAAAATGGAGTCGGACGCACTTCCAGCCCCTCTCCAGAAATGCAAACGTAAGAGATTGACAACACGGACGCGACTATTTACATATAGATGTATGCAGTGGCAACAGACGAGTTCTTTGTACGGGAGGTTCACGACCATGAGAACGGTATTGGTTGGTGTGTTGCTGGCCGCGCTGGCAGCCGTGGCCGGCTGTGCCTCGAGCGAGGCGGAAAGCCAGGCCGTCGTCGGCTATGATTTCTCGGCTATCGACAAGATCGCCATCGTTGAGGTGACCGGCCGGGTTTATGGCGATACAGCCAAGAATCAAATCAGTAATCTCTTCACGCTCGAGCTGATGAAGAAGGGCTATCGATTCATCGAGCGCAAGGACATCAAGGCCCTGCTGAAAGAGCAGGAGTTTCAGGCGTCGGACCTGACCACCACCGCCGGCGCCGCGCAAGCGGGCAGGATTCTCAACGTGCCTGCCGTCATGCTCATCGATATCCCCAAGTACCGGGACGAGAAGATGGAGATGTCGGCCAAGATCATCGACGTCGAGGACGGCACGATTCTCTGGGTCGGCACGGGCTCCGGCAGCACGGGCAAGGGCCTTGCCACCATCGTGGGCGCCGGCATCGGTGCGGCCGTGGGCGCGGCGGTCGCGGGCGGTGATTCCAGCGACCGGGTCCTCGGCGGCGTGCTTGGCGGTGTGGCCGGTGGCGTCGCGGGTAATGCACTTTCGCCCGACCAGGAAAAGCAGGTGAAGAAAATCATCGCCGAGGTGGTCAAGGATCTGCCACCCAGAATCCCCCAGGCGACAACGACGAAATGAGCCGGCGAGCCGGGCATCAGAGTTATCTCGGGGCCGGAGGTCCGACCGACCTTCGGCCCTGTTCGTTATCTAACGGAGCTTCTGCCAAATGGAGATCATCACGAGGACGATTCTTCCTTCCTCAAGCAAGCCTGTTCTCGATTTTGCAGAAGTTCATCTACCCAGACAACCGGAAGGGAGGCGGCAGGAATGAACAGACGGGAATTTCTCGCGGCGGGCGTGGCGGCGACCAGTATTGCAGGCGGAGCAGAGAGCGGCAGCGGAGTATCACAACGGCAGTTCTATGAGTGGCGACAGTACCATCTGCGCACGGGATCGAACCGGAACCTGGTCGGCGATTTCCTCAAGAACGCCGCAATCCCGGCGCTGAACCGGATTGGCATCAAGCCGGTAGGCGTATTCAGTGCGGTCCACGGCCCGAGCAAGCCGACGCTGCACGTGCTGCTCGTGCACGATTCTCTGGATTCGGCGCTGAATGCCTCCTCCCGGCTCCTGGCGGATCGGGAGCTTCGTGAAAAGGGCGCCTCTTTCATCGATGCCACCCCGTCGGACCCCGGATACGTTCGCTTCGAAAGCTCGCTCCTGGCGGCCTTCACTCACATGCCGAAACTCGAAGCACCGACCTTCAAGGAGCGCATTTTCGAGCTACGCATCTATGAGAGCCACGGCATCAAGGCGGCCAAAAAGAAGGTCGAAATGTTCAACGAGGGCGGGGAGATCGCCATCTTCCGCAAGACCGGCCTGAATCCCGTGTTCTTCGGCGAAACGATTATCGGGCCGAGCCTGCCCAATCTGACCTATATGCTGGCGTTCGAGGATATGGCCGACCGGGACCGGAGGTGGCAGGTCTTCCGCAACGATCCGGACTGGGCGAAACTGAGCAAAGACCCGGCCTACAAGGATACGGTCTCGAATATCACCGATATCATTCTCAGACCGATGGACTACTCGCAAATCTGAGCCCACCCGGAGATTTGGCATGGCTTGAATGCCTGAAGGTCAATAAACAGCGAATGAAGCGGGCTCTTCGGCCTCCTCGGATGCATTGAGGTCGACCGGCTGCTCTCCCGGACGGAAAGGCAGCGGCTCGGTGAACTGGACCACGACGCGCCGCAGGGAATGGTTGACGCCATCCACGCGGCAAACATGACCCGAACGAACGAAGTCCACCATATCGAACGAGTCTTGCGGTCCGTAGCGGGGAATACTGAAGCGGGCGGTCACATGCTGCCCCGGGAATGGGCAGCGCTCATCCGCATAGCAGGTGAAGGCGGCCGCCCGGCTGGAGAGGTCCGCCATCTGCCCCTGCGACAACTCGCCGCGAAAATCCTCGGCGAACCAGATCGGCCAATGGTAACAAAGCCGTTGCTCCGTTCGTCGTTCACTCGTCATGGTCATGCCTGTTGTCCCTCAACACCCCTATCGGATTCTCGTTGTGTACACGCACACATCGGCTGCCCCATGTCATGACTTGACGACCACCGCGGTGAAAACGGGGATTCACTCGCGGGGCAGGTACAATTCGCCGTTTTGAGGTCAGGAATGGGGAGAGATGACGAGTGATTTCCGAGAGATTTTTTGTCGCGTCGGAAGAGAGATTCCTATAATCGCGCACCGACCCGGCGCGCGAGCTCCGCGAACAGGTGACCGCGCTGCTGGTAGTTCTCGAACATATCGTAGCTGGCACATGCAGGGCTAAGCAAGACGACGTCCCCCGCCACGGCGAGTCGCTGTGCCGTCTCGACCGCCTCGGCCAAAGAGCCGGCGAACCGGACGTCAGTCCCACAACCGTCATGGGATGTGGCTTGAATGGCATCGGCGATCTGTCGGGCGGTCTGGCCTATGAGGATGACGGCCTTGGTAGTCGAAGCGATTCTCCGCCCCAGCTCGTCGAAAGGGGTGTGCTTGTCGTATCCGCCCGCAATGAGGATTTTCGGACACTCAAAAGCCGCCAGTGCGACCATCGTGCCCTCGGGCGTAGTGGCTTTGGAGTCGTTGTACCAGCGGACGTCGTTGGCCTCGGCAACGAATTCGAGTCGGTGCGGCAGGGCCTCGAAATCCGGCAGGGAGTCTCGGATGGACTGATCGGAAACACCGAAATCTCGGGCGATAGCCATCGCCGCCGCAAGGTTCGACAGGTTGGCGCGGCCGGGCAGAGCATAAACCGCTCGGATTTCGTCACTTACGTCATCGGCGGAGAATGTACGGCAGACACGGCCGGGTTGTCCGTGATATTTGTCGAACCAGGAGGACGCGACCTTGTCCTCGGCGTTAAACAGGGACACGGCGGGCGCCTTCACGTCGAGGGGCTGGAACTGGAAAATGCCCTCTTTGGCGGCGCAGTAGGCCTCGAATGTGCCATAGCGGTCCAGATGATTCGGCGTGAGATTCGTCAGCAGAGCAACGTGCGGGGCTTTCAGGACCTGGGCCAATTGCTCGATCTGGAAGCTGGATATCTCCAGAACGATCAGGTCACACGGGCGGATCTGGTCGAGAATGGTCAGCAGGGGCCGATCGCCGATATTGCCGCTGAGCCAGACCCTCCCGTAGTGGGGGCCCCCAAACGCGGCAGATTGCGTTTGGGGAACCCCGGGTGCGTACCTCGCACCATCTTCTGCCTCGTACAACGGTCGAACGGCGCGTGAGGGCCCCCAAACGCATCTTTTCGCGTTTGGGAACCCTGATACGGACCCTGCCGGTTTGGCCTTCTCGAGCAGGTGAGCCGTCAGCGCCGTCGTCGTGCTCTTGCCGTTGGCGCCGGTGATGCCGATGATTCGCGCCGGACAGGCCTGGAAGAACAGGCCGACCTGTGACGTGACGGTTCTGCCGTGCCGACGGGCGATCTGGAGGAACTCGCTATCCGGCGGGACCGCCGGGTTGGCGACAATCACGTCGGCGGCCGCAAAGTCGTCGGCCTCGTGCCGACCCAGATGGTACTCGATGTCCGGCAGGTCGCGCAACTGCCCCATCGAATCGCGCAATTGCTCCGGCGTCGCCTTGTCCGTCACAACGACGTGGGCCCCGGCCCGGGCCGCAAATCGAACCGCATCGACGCCGCCCCCGAAACGGCCCAAACCCATGACTAACACTCTCTTGCCGGCCAGTGTCACGTCCATATCTCACTCGGACATCGGACCTTTCAGGCCCTGGTAGATCGCGGCCACACCGCATGCCAGCGGAATCACCGACACTTTGCAGAAACCTTTCTCCCGCATGAGCCAGGCAAACTCTTCCACCCGATAGAAGGACTCAATGGACTGGTTGAGATACCGGTACGCCTGTCCGTCGCCGGAAACGACCGCGCCGACGAGGGGCACCACGAAGCGCAGGTACTTCAGATAGCACCAGCGGACAACACGGTGTCCCGGCAGCGAGAACTCCAGAATCAGCGCCATGCCGCCGGGCTTGAGAATTCGGTGTATCTCGCCTAGCGTCTTTGCGGCGTCTGCGGTATTGCGGATTCCAAAACCCATGGTGGCCACGTCGAACGTGCCCGCTGGGAACGGCGTCGCCGAGGCGTCGGCACACAGGAGGCTCGCCCGCGCCGCCAGCCCGCGCCGGTGCAGCTTCGCGCGGCAGATTCCCAGCATGTTCTGCGAGAAGTCGAGCCCGGCTGCTTCCGTTACATTGGCCCGCGCCCGCAGCAGAGAAATCAGCAAATCACCCGTACCTGTCGCGAGGTCCACAACCTTGAGGGGCCCATCCGCGCGGAGCAGCCGGGCCGCTCCGCGACGCCATGAGCAATCCCGCCCGAAGGACAACAGGTGATTCAAAAGGTCATAGGTGGGCGCAATGCGGTCAAACATCCGCCCTATGGGAGACGTGGCACAACACACAGCATCACTGGCGGCGGGAACGTCCCTGCGCATACGCCATCCCGACCGAAACCGGACGATCCGCAATCGCGCAGACGTGCAGAGCCTCCCGATTCATGCGAATCCCGCGGAATCGTCACAGCTTCGTCTGCATCGCGGTGGACAGGTCGATCTTCGCGTCGATGACCGCCTGCTCGATGCATTTCTTCCAGTCATCGCCGAACTCGTCCTTATACTTGGGCTTCTCATACGCGTAGATGATCGAGCGGGAGGCGTTGATCAGAGCGCCGGTGCCGTCCGCTTTGCAGAACCGGATGCAATCGGTGGCCGTCGCGCCCTGCGACCCGTACCCGGGAACGAGGAACCAGACCTTGTTGTACTTGGCGCGCAGCACGGTGGTCGCCTCGGGCGAGGTGCCTCCCACGACCATGCCGATATTGCTGTAGCCCTTCTCGCCGATATGCTCGGGCCGGTCGGCGATTTCAGCGACGATTTGCGCCATTCTCTCGAAGACGGCCTGACCTTCGCCATCCCGGAGGTCCTGCAGCGCCGCCGCCGAGGGATTGCTCGTTCGAACCAGCACGAACACCCCTTTGCCCTCCGTCGTCGCCATCTTGGCGAACGGCTCGATGCCGTCGGCGCCCGCGTAGCCGTTGACCGTGATCGCGTCGGGCGCCAGCACGTCCTCCAGGCCGGAAAGCTCCGAGTTCTGCAGGTGGGCCGCGGCATACATCTCCGCCGTATGACCGATATCGCCGCGTTTCACGTCGCCAATGATCTCCAGGCCCAGGTCGTCGGCCTCGCTGATCAGGGCGTAATATGATTCCAGCCCCTCCCACAGATATTTCTCGAAGAACGCGATATTGATTTTCACGGCCGGCACCATGGGGGCGACCACCCGCATCGCCTGCGTGCAGAAATCGAAGATCGCATCGACGGCCGCCGCCGCATCGTATTCGTCGTTCATCTGACGATGGGCCCGGATGGCCGGTGGCAGTCGGTTGTAGATGGGGTCCAAACCAACGACCAACGCCGTTTTCTTGGACTGGACGGCTTCACAAAGCCGGTCTGCAAAGTGGCTTGCCATAACCCGATGAACCTTCCTTTCAATGCTCCTGTCAACACGGTAAGCCGAAGAGCGCTGTCGCACCAGGGCGTCATGCGAACCGCCGATTCGTCTCACCTGCCCAAGCCTGGCAACAATGCTCTTTTCACCAACGTCCGCACCACTATAATCGTATCGCCCCCGTCGGGCAAGATAGAATTCGCCGGCCGAAGCTATTTCCGGAAAACAAATCCCGGTCCGAGGCGCGTCTTGGAAAGACGGAAGCAATCGAAACGAAAGAGACTTCTCTGCTGGCTGCTCATCGACATCGCCGTGGCGGCGGTCGTCTTCGCGCTGCTCCTGTACAAACCGTCGCGCTATCATCCCGTCGTATCGGCACTCCCTGCCGACGCGAACGAGCGGGGGGTCCATCCCTACGTCTCTCACGAGCTGATGCCCGCGCTCTATAACGGCGCCCAAAGTCGTCGGCCATTCGAGATCGTCGTGCACGACAAGGCACTCAACGAAGCGCTGGCCCGCGCGCGATGGTCACAGACCTCCGAAGGGATCACCCTCTCGGCGCCCGAAGTGCTCTTCGTGCCGGGACACATTGTCTTGATGGCAACGGCCAACGTCAGCGGTGCCGGACTTGTCGTAACCGTTGAGCTGGAGCCGCAAGTGGAGGACAACGGCCGCCTCAATCTTGTCGTGGAGAAGGTCAAGGTGGGGGCCATAAACGTCACCCCGGCGGTGCGAATCATCGCGCGGAAGATGTTCCAGGAGCAACTCGACACGGGGTACGTCGATACCGAGGATATCCGCACGAAGATTGTCGCCTCGTTAGCCAACGGCGAGCCCTTCGAGCCCGTGTTCCTCGTCGAGGACAAGTGGGTCCGACTGAAGAGCTTCGAGATCGCCGAGGGCAAGCTCACCGCGCAATTCGCGCCGGCGAAATGACTGACACGGATCGGAAAGAGTCGTGCGCGGCTCGGACTCTGGCATCCTGAGCGTCAGCGAAGGATCCGGCCTGCGGATGAGAGGTCTGTTGCGTTCGCAGGCCAGATCCTTCACTCCGCTGCGCTCCGTTCAGGATGACACGGGGAGCACACGAATGATACCGGTTAGTATCAAAGATCTCGTATCGCCGGCTGCGCCGTGGGCTAGGCCCCGGCGGCGGCCAATGCCTCCTTGCCCCGGCTGACGCGGACAACGTGTACGATCAGACTGAGTCCGATGAAGGCGCCGATCAGCACCAGGCTCCACCAGCCGATCCTCGGCCACAGGCTCCAGAGACTGACAAAAGTCCCCGCGGCGGTGGCGAATACCATCAAGACATTCCAGAGGACGCGGCGGCCTCCCGTCGGCATGCTGGCCCCGAGCAGGCTCCTCGAATTCATCATGATCAGGAACGTGAAATAGGCAATCGGCAACAGCACGGAACAGAACGCCGAGGTCGCGATCGCCAGCCATGGCGCCGGCTGCCTCCAGAAGATGGCCCCGATGGCCCCCACCGAGACCATCAGCGCGCCGATCCGCTGGGTCCATCCGCCCGGGGCCTTGCCGAGCATCTCGCAAAAGCACAGGCCGTTGATGGACATCAGGATCGTTGCGGCACTGAGCCCCAACCCCATCACGCCGAGACCGAAGATGTACTGGGCGACCGGCTTGCCCGTCAGCGGGGCCAGGGCGTTCGCCAGGTTGAAGTTGTCTCTCTTGACCAGCATGGCAGCCATCAACTTGTCGGCATGCGGCAGGGCACTGATTCGTTGCTCCTGCTCCTGGGCCGAGAGCGCGACAAAGGCTTCTTTGCCCATCTCGAAGGTTACGCGGTCTCTCAGCAGTGTCTGGTACGAGCCGACCAGATTGGGCGCCGGCGTCTCTGTGACCACGCCGCCTTCGACGGTCGGCACAAAGCCCGGGGCCGGTCTGGTGTGGAACTGCGAGGAAGCGGCCATCACGACGAAGCCGGTGGCCAGAACAAACGGGATGAACAGGCCCGTCGAGAGGTCGAAGATGGCCAGGCCGCGGAAATCCTTGTCCCACTTACGCCGCAACATCGAATAGGGGAACATGAAGGTCATGTTGATGCCCACCGTGGCTGCGATGGCGCTGATGATGACGCCGCGCTGCTGGCTGGTGATCAACTCGGTCCAGTACGGCCGGCCGCTCTCGGCGACGGCTTGGAGATACGGGGTGAGCCCCTCCGTGGGTCGGAAGAGCATCCGCAGATTCGGCACCAGGCCCTTGGCGGCGGCGCCCCAGTCCATAGCGCCCTTGAGAGTCAGTTTCAGCACGACCGCGAGGAAACACAGGACGATCATGCTGACGATGGCCCGGATCACGTTCTCGAAGATCCGTACGCCACGACCACCCAGGCTGTAGAACATGGATACACCGATGCAGACGCCGAGGAACAGCAGCACGGCAACCGTCCTCGCGGTGTCGCCCTGGAACAGGCTGTCCGGCCCGCCCCCGAAGATGCCGGGCAGGAGGTTCTGCTGGAGCGCCCGGCTGCCCAGACTGAACTGCGGCATGGACCACACGAGGTTGGCCGCCATCGACGCGAGCACCCAGCTCCAGCCGAGCACCGGGCTGACGTGCTGGTTGATCGCCCGCAGGGGACGCTGCCCGCTCGACAGGGTCACGTAGGAGATGGCCGCCAGCATGACGATGCCCCACATCATCGCCACGGGCTGCAGCCACAGGAAGGTGAACCCGGACAGCACGCCCAGGTACAGGCTCGACGCGAAGGACACACCCCCGACCGTGATGCCGCTCTGGAGCCAGCCGGGCCCGGACAGCCTCACGAACGCCTTGAGCATCGCGCCGCGTCCCTTCTCCCGCGCCGCCAGGATCATCTCCCGGTCTCTCTCGACCCGCATGTTCCCGCGGGTCGTCTGGTCCGATGCGGAGCCCTGTCCGCGTGCGTTTACTGCCATCGTGCGTCTCCTGTTCTTAAGTGCCGGCAATTCGAGACGAGAGGAGGCCTCGTGTCCCAGAGACGATTCCAAGATCAATACCACCAATCAAAACGCCCGTGTCCACGAACACGGGCGTCCATTCTGAACCAGATNNGTCCATTCTGAACCAGATGCAAAGCCCTGTCAACATCCTTCGCCAGGAAAGACAGATCCGAATACACACATCCGTCACAGCTTCCGGGCCAGGGCGTCACGTTGGCGGCGGATTTCGTCGGGCAGACGGTCTCCGAACTGACCGAAGTACTTGTCGATGTCCTGCAACTCGGTTTGCCAGCCCTCCCGGTCCACTTCGAAGAGCTTCTCCATCTTCTCCTCCGGGATGTCCAGGCCGTCGAGATTGAGATCGGTCAGGTTCGGGACCAGGCCGAGGGGAGTCTCACGTGCACCGACGCGATTATTCACTCTATCGAGGACCCATTTCAGCACACGGATATTGTCACCGAAGCCGGGCCAGATGAACTGGTTGTCCTCATCCGTGCGGAACCAGTTCACCGTGTAGATCCTCGGCGGGTGCTTGAGCCGTTTGCCGATATCGAGCCAGTGGCCGAAATAGTCGCCCATGTTGTAGCCGCAGAACGGCCTCATGGCCATGGGGTCTCTGCGTAGCACGCCGACCTGATGGGAGGCTGCGGCGGTCGTTTCCGAGCCCGTGCGGGCGCCGAGAAACACGCCGTGCTCCCAGTCGAAGGCCTCGGCTACCAGCGGAACCAACTGCGTTCGCCTGCCGCCCAGAAGGATGGCCGAGATGGGCACGCCGTGGGGATTGTCGAATTCTCTCGACAGGGTCGGAGCGCTGTAAAGGGAAACCGTGAAACGGGAATTCGGATGTGCCGCCCTGGTGCCGTCCTCCGGCGTCCAGGGCTTGCCCTGCCAGTCGGCCGCGCGCCCGGGCGTGGCGGCATCGGCGCCTTCCCACCAGGGCGTGTTATGGTCCAGGTCGAGCGCCACGTTGGTGAAGAGCGTGGGATAGAACGTGGCGGCCTTGAGCGTCCGCACCATGTTCGGGTTGGTCTTCATGGAGGTCCCCGGCGCGACGCCGAAGAACCCCGTCTCCGGGTTGATCGCGTAGAGCCGACCGTCGCGACCGATGTTCAGCCAGGCAATATCGTCGCCGATGGTCCAGATCTTGTAGCCGGGCAGCGCCGATTCGAGCATGGCGAGATTCGTCTTGCCGCAGGCCGAGGGCATCGCCGCCGCGACGTACGTGACCCGCCCTTCAGGGTCCTCGATGCCCATGACAACCATGTGCTCGGCCAGCCAGCCCTCCCGCTGCCCGAGGCACGACGCGATTCGCAGCGAGAAGCATTTCTTGCCCAGCAGCGCGTTGCCGCCGTAGCCCGAGCCGATGCTCCAGACGAGGTTGTCCTGGGGAAAGTGCATGATGAAGCGCTTGTCCGGATCGAAATTGCCGACCGAGTGCAGCCCCCTCACGAAGTCCTCGCGCTTGCCGATCTTCTCGAGGGCGTTGCGGCTCATGCGGGTCATGATTCTCATGCTCACGGCGACGTAACTGACGTCGGTGACCTGAACGCAGGACTTGGCATAGGGCGAGTCGGGGTGGCCCATCGTGTAGGGCAGCACGTACATGGTCTTGCCGCGCATGCACCCGTCGGTCAGCTTCGCGAGCTCTTCCTTCGCCTCCGTCGGCGCCTTCCAGTTGTTGTTCGGACCGGCCTGTTGGGCCGTGGGATGGCAGACAAACGTCAGTTTCTCGGTCCGGGCGACGTCCGTCGGGTGGCTCCGGTGCAGATAAGAAGTGGGCCAGCTCTTCTGATTCAGTTCCTGGAAGATCGCGTGCTCGCCGATCTTCTCGTCCTTCATGCCTATCTCAACGAGCCTGCGGGCCTCTTCCTCGGAGCCGTCGCACCAGTGAATTCTGTCCGGCCTGGCCAGTCTTGCCTGCTCTTCAACCCATCTTTCAACCGGTGTTGCCATTCTCTTTTTTCTCCTTGCTTGCCTGAGGTTTCGCACGGCGCAGACCGGCGCGCCGCGTGCAGGGTTCTTCCGGTTCAGTCCCCCCATCTGCTGGCGCACATCACACTTGTAAGCGATGGGCAATCAGAATTGCGCATTTACGCCGCGCTGTTGGCCTGCTCTGGGGTCTCCATGAGCCGGGGCATTGTAGTGGTTACGCCACCACCCGTCAACAGGTTTTCAGAGAAATCGCAACTTCGAGGGTCGCCACCGGCTTCTGCACCACGTGCATCGTGATGGGCACGAAGACCGACCCGCTGCGAAGACGCGCATACCCCAGGAGCAGCCCTCCCGGGAAGATCACGGCGATACCATAGAGGTCATATTGCGTGTGCGAGACAGACCAGACAATCGAGGTGAGCACGATGGCCCCGACCGGCCCCAGCCGGGAATGCACTGCCCCCGGGAACAGGAAACCGCGGATGAAGAGCTCCGCCGTGAACGGAGCGACGACAAGCAACAGCAGGACGTAGCCGAGCGTTTTCATTCGTTTTGACCGGGCCGAACGATAGTCACGGTGAGAACGAAGCCTCGTTGTAGCATCCACCCCAGCCAGTAGGTGGCCGTCGGCCGGAAGCGGAAGCGCCGCGTCACCTGACGGCCGTCGGCGTACCTTATGGTTATGGTATACATCGGAATGGCCTTTCTTCCATCTCAAAACTTCTGGGCGCGGCTGCCCAGGTTCCGCATGACCTGCGCGTAGAGCAAAAGCACCCAGCGGTTGTAGTTCCGGTGGATGTAGCGACCCGAGTGGGCGAGATTCTCGCTGTCCCGATAGAGGATGCTGAAACCGGCGTCATCATAAGGGATTTCCACGACCGCCGTGTGGGTGCGAACGAGGACTTGTGCGACGATGACACCGTCGGCCTCGACGTTCGCGGCCCACCCGCGCGCATTGCAGGCACTGAGGATGGCAGTCTTGACCTCGGCCTTCGTCGGGCGCGACCCGTCCGCGCGCGTCGGCAGGAGCGCGTTCTCGATGTTCAGGATGGGGGCCGTCGTGCAGGAAGCGGTCAGCACGACCGACAACACGAGGACCAGGTAAAATGGGCGTTGCATGGCACTTCTCCAACCACATTACATCTCGTCAGGCGTCCCAGCCGTTCCGTGCGTCCCTTCCCGTCTCACGGATCATCCCACGTAAAATCCCGCGGTCTGTCAAGAACTATCTGAGAAAAACGTCCGCCACGCCCGGCTGCGGCCCGCAACCGGCCAGCAGCAAAATGGCTATGAGTGCGGCTATGGTCATTCTCATGGATGGTTCCGCGGCCGGTCAGATCTGTTGCCCGTCCTTGCTGCTGGGGGCACGGGTCGGTCGAATCGCGTCTGACCTTCGATGTATTCGATAAGGGCCTCCCTCATCTCGACATCTTCGATAAGGGCCTCCCTCGTCTCGACATCGATGATCCCCAGTTCTTCAGCTTCGCGCACCAATGCGGCATAGCCCTTCTCCCGTAGCGTCTGCCTCGCCCACTGCTCGCCACGGGTTCTCGCCTCGTCCAGGAGGCGACGGAAGCGCTCCAGGCTCTCGACATCCAGTTGCTCCGAGGCGCGGGAGACCTCGCTGGCCGGCAGGCCGTAGTGCTGGCGCAAGGTGGCCGACATCCGGGCCGCGTCGTAGACGAGGCGGTCGGAGACGTCAGGTTTGCGGTGGTAGCAGACGATCAACAGAGTGGTGCTCGGTTTGACGTAGGTGTAGGTCTCGCCGCCGGTCTCGTAGCTGTTGGCCTGCAGGAAGCCCTGATTGCCGTACAGGTACAGGTTCCCGTACGTGTGGGTCTGGCGCGGCGTCGTCTGGCGGAAGACCTCCTGGGCGTCCCGGCCGTCCGTGACGACGAACCAGCGGAAGCCGTGCTCCAAAGCGACCTCGGCCGCCCGGAGCAGGGCGTAGTCGGCGACGCGCTGGGCTCCGATGTACGCGTTGCCGTTGAAGGTGACACGAAAGACGTTGTCGCCGAGATGCAAGCTGCTGTACCCGCCCGTGAAGCCCTGGGGGCGGTAGCCGGGGGCGCAGCCGGCCGCAGCCAGCAATAGTCCGGCCAATCCCAGCAAAATTCCGGTCTCTCTCATCTTCCCGCTCCTTTCGGCTGGGAACCCATGTGCGGAATTCGGCCTCTTTCCAGTTCGGCCAGCAGCCGCGCCCGCCGCTCCGGGGGCAGACTGTCGATGTACTCGGCGATGGTCTGGAGGCCGGCCCGCCTTCGTCGAGGACCGACCGGGCCACTACCTGTGCCGTCGCTGCCTGTGCGCGCGCGAGGGACGGGAATATCGACCGGACGAGGCGGAACTGCGCCAGCCGCAGATGCCTACGACTTCACGGTTTCCAGGACCGTGACGATCTCCGAAAAACCGCCGACCCAATAGCACCAGGTCCGTTCGCAGAGTTTCGGATAGAGACTGGCGAGTCGCGAAAGTACCGGGTTCAGCACGAAATCGACGAGAAACCCCTTATGGAATCGTTCCCGCGTCCAAGTCAGGGTTTCACTGATGATCCGGAATTCGCAGTCCCCGTAGCGGTCGTGAACCCCCGCACAGAAGTACCGGGCCCAGCACGTCGCAAAGGCGCGCAGATGCGTGGGATCGCACCATGCGGACCGGCCCGAATAGTGCGGGACCCTCACGGTCAACCGACCGCCCGGCCTCAGTATGCGGTAGACTTCGTTCATAAACCCCACCACGTCCGGCAGATGCTCCAAGATATGACTGGCATTGACCAGATCGAAACTGGAGTCCTCAAACGGGTACGGGAATTCCGTCAGGTCGTGGAGGACTGTAGGTCGCGTCTCGGGCCGGCAGTCGAGGGTCAGTACCTTTTCCCCGGCTCGGCCCCGGTACGGGAAAATCCCGCTGCCACAGTCAAGAACTACCAGACGCTGACCGGCTGCGCAAGAAACGGCGGACATGGTTGCCACTCCAACCACATTATGTCTCCCCTTCCCTCCCTGAACTTTTCGCACTTCCTTGTTTGTATTTTGTAGTATACCCGAAACCGGCCGGTTTGTCAAGGACTGTCTTCCAGCCGGACCTCCACGGTCGCCGGTGCCTGTGAAGATTTTGGGGCACCGAGAGGATCACGTGGCAGCGGCAAGGGTTCCCAAGCGGAGCCTGCGGAGCTTGCCGCTGCCACCCGTCGCTTTCTATTCTGACAGGGCCGGTCTGAGGACGCCGCACGGCTGCCAGTTTACTCCCACAGACACGATGGTCGCGCGGGTCGATCCTCGACCGGCGCATCAAAAAAGCCGGACCACGCCAGGTGGCCCGGCTGCATCGTTCGGGGAGTGCGACCGGATTACCTCAGGACGAACGCATATTCATAGGTCTCGTTCTTGTCGAGGTCCGGCTTGCGGCAGCGAAGCACGAAGCCGTCGCCCGTCAGTTGGTATTCGAAGTCCTCTCCACTGAAGGCGTCC
>JABAOC010002807.1_pt4 | contig 24115 bp, 14 predicted proteins | sample 7062161 | NCBI WGS metagenome assembly JABAOC01 (sample SAMN14538625, study PRJNA623070) | marine sediment metagenome | biome: marine biome [ENVO:00000428]; feature: marine pelagic biome [ENVO:01000023]; material: deep marine sediment [ENVO:00002113] | place: India: Gulf of Khambhat ... | reverse complement strand
AGTGCCCAGCTTTAACAGAAAGAATGACTGTGATGGAAACCTTATGCTCTCCACACCCATCGTCTTTGCCTGCACATGATTCATTGCATCAAGTTCTACAAAGTAAGAAAGTGCTGTAGTATAAAGTAGCTCTCCAAGGATATCGTCCTTTGTCAGTCCCTCGAAATCCTCTGCCTCCAGCTTTGCCTTTGTGCTCTCAAGTCTTGTCTTTATTCCCTGCATCTGTCCCTCTGATATTCTACCAAGATCAATTCCTATCCCATAATATTCCCCTGCTGTTAGCAGACTGGATACCATATCCAGTGACTTGTTGGGAGCATAAAAGGTCATCCAGAAACTCTCCCTTGTCCCTAGCCCTACCACTGTCCCCGTTGCCACTACCTCTCCATCAATTCTTAACTCCGGTTTTAAGTTTATCAGATATGCAGGTAAAGATGAAGGAAGTTCAGATGGGTCTATCGGAGTCCCGTCAGGATGTGGTTCTGGAAGATATGAGTTGATTACAGCCTCATCTGTGGGTGTAGCAGGGGAATAGCTTATGGTTATCTTCTTGCCCGCAAGTTCCGGCAGGCTTTTTGTGATGTTCAAGGGCGTTCCTGTAAGGTCGTCATAAAAGTCTTTTACGAGGTTGAATGTTATTTTGTGTCTTAGGTTTGAAGGTATACTTGCATATGTTTCTCCTTTTACGATTGCCCTGTATGGCAGCGTACCTAAAAGATATGGAAACTCCTGAACAATGATCTCCTTCTTGCCAAGCACATCTCCAACCGTCGCATCAGGATAGTTCTGATTTATGTAATTCTCAACCTGTGTCTGGTAATCAGTCATCGTCTGATCGATGTATAATGAATCGATTCCTGTTGCCCAGCCTTCTTCTTCGTTGATTGTAGCTGTTGCTATTATCTGGTCAATAAATGTCTGAGCATCAAAGGGAACCGCTGACTTGATGTCTATCCCTTCTGTATAGCTATACTGCTTGAAACTTGCATCAAGCTTGACCCAGGTGTCTCCCTGTCCTGTCTTGTGCCGTGCTCCCCTTGAGGGTATATAATCAACAAAAGCCTCAACCCANNAGTTGCAATGCTGCAATCTTGTCTGTAAACCCGCCTAACCAGTTCATGACCTTCTCAATAGGAAGTTCAATTGTCCCTTGCACATATCTCGAAGGGATGTTTGAAGCTCTAAGTAAGGCTATTAACAATGATGCCGTATCAAAGGCATTGCACTGCATTGTCTGAAGACACATGTCTGCTCCCTGTATAGAGCCATATGTCGGCACAAACTCAACATTATTCCTCACCCACTCATATATTTTAACAGGGTTGTTATCCAGTTCCTGTGCCTTTGCCTGAATCGCAGGGGTGAACTGCACTTCAATAGTCTCAGTGAGATCAGCTTCTGTTGGGGGAAGGATCGCCAGCGTCAATATCTGCGGAAGTATCCCGTGAAGTGTGCTGCTGGAGGCAACTTTAACCGGTGAGGAGACTTTTGAGAGCCCTCGGCCTGAGCTCGGGCCGAATGGCTCAGCGGAGCCGTTAGGAGTGAGGGTTAAGGAGTTTTTAACTTCCGATAAATGATCGTTTTTAAGTAAACTGGTCAGATAATCCACTTCATCGTGCTTGCTTTCAAAATATTCTGTGTTAAAGGCATATAAGTCAGACGTTAGACGCTCTATCTCTGTAAATGCCTTATCAATTAACGCAGCTTTCTCTTTGCTTATATCTTCTAAGGGTACTTCAACTTCAGGCACTGACCTGTGGGGCAGTTTTTTAGGGTCGAGTGGCCTATGCTTCTTTGGTGGCTTTACCTTTTCAAGGTGTTTCTTGGCCTTCTCTACCTTTATCTTTACCTGTGCCTCATCTGTTTCTTTATCTATTTCATCAATATTTGCATTTAATTCATTGAGATTATTTTCGTATTTCTTTATAAAATCTCCGTGACGCTTTTTTATTACATCAGGAAGGTTCTTTATCCTGTCTTCAGTTTCCTCTAACTGCTTTCTTATCTCGATATCGAGATCTTCAATCTCTTTTTTCTTGGCTCTCAGTCTGTTTTTCTTGGTGTCGGTATCAATTGTGGTATCCTTGAGAAGATTTTCGATATCCTCAAGCACTTTATTGAACTTTACAACTGCAGGTTGGTCCGCCGAGGCAGATGTCGCTTTGCCCTTTGCGCCCTGCTCAATATCGTTCTTCGCTGCATAAGCGATATCGAACAAACCACCAAATGTCCATATATAAAAGACGAGAACTATTATTGCTATTGGCCTTAGGAAGCTGAAGTATATTAACTGCATGTTATCCCTCCTGGATTTTATACAGTATATTTTTCATTTATTCAACTACGTTTATATCAGTATTTAGTTGTTCATAAAATATATATATCCCGTTGTCCAGATAACTTACCGTTGTGTTTAAGGTATATGAGCCTTGTGTCTCGGGAGTGAGTATGTAGAACATCAGAGTTTTAACTTCATTCGGCTCAAGGTGCATTAAGGTTATCCATGGATTATCAGGAATCAATTGCCCAGTTTCTGGGTCATAAAGCTTGATCTCTAATGGAACGCTCTCCTTTACCTCTAGGTCAAACAGTCCTCCAAGACTCTCGATCCGTATCTCTACAGGAATAAACCGGTTTGGTGGTAGCGCCTGAGCATCAAACGGTGTATGAACGAACTCAAGTGAATTCCTGATGAGTTCTGCAAATGCCTGATAATCTGTGTAGCTCATGCCAAGGTCAAAGGCATAAAAGAGCACATTTCCGTATCCGTATGAACTGCTTACTATTGCAGGATACAGTTTTTCGCCTTTCTTCGTGGTCTTTACGATCCACCCTCCAACTGTCTCTTCGCCATTCACGGCATCAACCCTCAATGACCTTCCCAAAGTCTGGAAGTCTCCTGTCCCTGCTATTTCACTCTCAATGAGCTCAACAGGATAATCATTGCCAGATAAATGACCTCTGAACTTTATGCCGAATACACTTTCGTCCATATTCTGCCGATTAAACATGGATGAGATAAGTCCTTTCCCAGAGGCTATCTCCATCATGAGCTTATCTGAGTAGTGGTCTTCAAGCGGGTGCTGGTCACCAAGGATCATATAGTCTGTATAGAACGGGTTATTCACAAATTCTGCCTGGAAGTCCTTCTTGTCAAATACCATGGTGTACTGTATCCCTGCTTCTGCGAGTGCCTGTTCTATCACGGTTATATCAGGGGTATTATGGCCGCTCTGCCACTGGTAATTAAGCCAGACAAGGACATTCTTTATATCAGGTATATATTTGGTTATATCAATGGCCGGCAGGACCGGCAGTACCTCAAATGTCTCTGTATCAAGAGCCCTCGGCTCTGTCATATCTTGAGTCGATACCTGAAGGATAGCAAGGTAGACCTTTGGTGCAAGAGATGCCGTTGATGAGACGAGGTTGTCTGTTATAGTTGTATCTTTCGGACAGTTCTCTGTTGTCTCTACTTCAAGCATCAGCTCCTCTGTTTCAGGGTCTACTACAAGTATCTTTACATTGAGATCGGGAATATCTTCATTGCCGCTATTTGTTATTGAAAAGCCAAAGGTTACATCCTGACCATGGTATACTGGATTCGGCTGTGCTGTGAGGGTGCCGATTAACCCCTCACCTGTCTCAAAAGTCCCCAGTATCTCAAAGGTTGCCTGTGATGTGCTTATAAGTGTATTGCCTTCAATGACATTGAAGGTCACGGTATATATGCCTACAGGATGGGCACCTGTATCCCAGTAGGACTTGAATGAGTAGTATGCCGAGGGAGTAAGCATCATGATTGCTCTTTCATCTGTATAAAGTGTTTGCCCCTGTGCGTCTTTTACCGTAACCTTTGCTGTGAGATCCTCAAAGATGAAGTTGGCGCTCTGGCTCGTTATTGTGGAAGTCAATTCAACAGTCTCGTTCGCATTGTATGCTATCTTGTCGGATACGATCCCTGTGACAATGTTAAAATCTGTGATGATCTCAAAGGGTGTACTGTCCTCGGCAACAACCACCTGCCCTTCTGAAAGGGTTACATAAACCTGGTACGGACCAGGAGACGTAATACCTGTATTCCAGATGAAATTAAAAGTTTTATCTGGAGCTTTCTCTGGAATTCCTACCGCAGGAAACACAGATGGGTAGATTCCCGAAGAACTTATTGCGTAAGAATAATAAGAGTCTGATGGGATAGTGTTATATCCTTTGAACGTTCCGTCACCATTTCCTTCAAAATAGAAAAGATCTTTAGATATATAGATATTTGCAATTATATCCTTATTACCATCGTCATTAAAATCACCTGAAGCGTATGAAGTGGCGTATATATATGGTGTTGCAAGAGAGGGTACTGGCTCTAAAGGCATAAAAGTTCCATCGCCATTTCCTCTGAGGATATATCCATAATAAGAGTATTTATCACAAGCAATGATATCAACATTTCCGTCAGAGTCAAAGTCAGCCAATGCCACCCCGTAGGTATCTGTTCCAACATCTGCAATCTCTACTGGCTGAACTGAAGTCCAGTCTTCTTGTCCATGATAAAGGAATAGCACACCATAGCTGTCAGCAGCGACAAGGTCAAGATAGCCGTCTCTGTCAACATCAGCCACACCTTTTCCTTTAAATAAATGATATCCTTCTGGTAAAGGAATAACTGTCTTATTAAATGTACCATCTCCGTTCCCATTTAAAAGATAGAGAATATTGTACAAACTATTATTAACAATAAAATCATAATTCCCATCCCTGTTGAAATCACCTGATGCTATTGGCATTATGTTCCTTTGGAGTTCCCTGCTGGAATCTATCAGAACTTTAGGCATAAACGTATCAGACATGTCTGCCCTGTTTTCATAGTAGAAAAGTCCTTCTGCCCCACCAGTTATTATGTCAGTAAATCCGTCATTATTAAAGTCGGACAGCACAATACCACTAGAAAAATCATGAAAAGGGCTGACATCATCAACAAACTGCTGCGGACCAAAGGTCCCGTCTCCGTTGTTTCTGAACACATATATCATTCCATAGTAATCAATATACCCAATAAGATTTCCTGTATCAGGTAGCGAAGTATTTACAGAAGGCTCCTTGGGCCCATTATCAGCAATATCGAAGTATATGTAATAGTACCGAGTGACCCCGGATAGAGTTAGTCCGTCCATCAGCCATAAGACCATCCCTTCAGCATTAAATACAGGATCAAATCCCATATCCGGGATAAACTTTGCAATTTTCTCTCCAAGGTAATTACCTTGACCGTCCATTTCCAGCACTCTTATAGAATTTACATCCAGGGCCTTTCCACCTTCATTAACAGCAGCTATCAGATCTGAAAAATCCACCCTTGAACTCGCTAAAGAATTGTCTTTATCAGTAGTAGTTGTAACAAACGCCGGAACTCTATATGTCCAACCAGAAATACCCACCGGATCGAGGTCATCTATGTTAAACGTTGCAACATGATCAACAATGTTATCTATCTCGTCTTTAATATATACATCCCCTACACCTGACCATTCATAAATATTTTCGTTTAAAACATGCACATTGATACCGACATCAGAATTGGCATCATACTGNNAGTTCTGGAAGCAATGTTATTATCCTCTATTAGCTCATCTATTATATTTAAAGGATCAATGACAATATACAGGTCTTTGATACCATGATATCCAAGCGTAACAAAACGGAACACAACCTCAGTTTCTACATCATATGGAATGATTTGCTGAATAACCTTACTTTCTAGTAAGACCCCCCCATATTCAGGATTGCCAAGATAAAGACTAACGGGAATACCATTCACTGCAGTGCCTCTATTCTTTACAACTACTGTAACAACGATTTCTTCACCTTCATTTACTGTAGGCTGGGAAAGAATAATATCAGAGATTGTCAGATCAGGATTCAGAGGGTCATTCATATCTATTTCTATAATCGATGTATTGTTATTTTCATTTTCTTCTTCAATATCGTCTAATGGGTCTGCTATTACATATATAGTATTAACATGCCTGAATCCATATGTGTCCCAGACAAACTCGATAGGAATCGATTCCTTGGGATAAATGATATCAATTATCCTATCATCACCTACCTGTATTCCTACTACTGTTGGATCTCCACTATAGGCCCTGACAAGAACATTCTTTGCACATTTCTCTCCTGGGTTGGACAATGTCGTTGATAATTTTACCAGCTGACTTTCAGATGGATTTTGAGGAGCGTAGTGTATCTCATCAACCGTTAAGTCTGGAAGTGATATGCCAAATCCTACAGGGTATCCGTATGAACCAAAATACCTATAGCCATGCGAATATACTGCAACAGGTTTATCCGATACAATACTATGCTCTCCTTCTGCCAGGCTTACCATTGTATAATTTCCTTTATCAGGCAGGGGAACCCAATCAGGAACTATCAATTCACCGTCAAGGACAATATTAGTCTCAGGTTCAGGGGCAATTATCGTGGCAAAGTTCCCTTGCTCATATCCTTGCGGTACAAAGAACCTATAATCCATTCTAAGCTTATCAGTCGGAATCATCAGCATCTCAAAGGGGTCTCCTTTACCTGCACATCCTAACCCCTTTGCAAACTGGGCAACCTCTATTGGATTATTACTTGTAAGGTGTGTTGCTGTTTCAACATCAATTTCTTCCCACTGTCCTTTATCCAGTGTTACCGTCTCTGTTGAAGCCTCGCTCTTTATGGTTACTATAGTATTGTCTTCACCTGCAACCACCCTTATTAAGTCGCTGTCATCAGGTGAATAAAGGGGACCTGTAAAGTAATCTGTACTCCATAGAGAAACAGGCAATACCTGTGCAAGGAGTGTGTCACAGGCAATACACTCATTAGGATAAGGAATATATGTACAGGTTACACCACTGAAAACAGCTACGGGTTTATCACTCCGGATATGAACCCCTGTATAATCAATGGTATTTGACTTTATCTGATAGGTCTGCCCTTTGTTGAGATTTATTAAAGTATCACCTATTTTTACATTGGTATTTTCATATGGAGCAACAATCGTTATTCTCGAAAAACTGTTTGTATTATAAACAGGGGCATAACTAATATTGTAATAATTTGTCCCCAGACTTTTTATTGGAATAGCAAGATATGCATCATCCGCTACGTCTGCAAAATTTGGCGCCTTAAAAATGACAGAAATATCTTCATCGCTTGTTATATTGATTCCCTTGTCTTCGATAACCCCATTGCTACTAACCTCAGTCTCCCCGTGAATCAGCGGGATTGTTACAGGAGAGCCTGGAGATACAGTCCCTGCCCAGGAAATAAAAGGACCAAGGATTTTAACCTTTGCGGTTATTTTGGATTGTATTATAATACTTGCAGTGTGATAATATGTTTCTGGCATGACAATCGAGAACTCCTTGCCCTCATTGCTGCTGCCAGGCTTTATATCTTCCCCATATATTACAATGGTTTCATTATTTGAAAGATCAGAATCATCTGGACTTACATTATCAATAACAACTGCAATTGTGCTGCTCTTATATGGAAAAGTCCATCCCTCTATGCTGACAGTAGTTGTCCCTGTCCCATTTACAAAAATATCTGATTCCCAAAACAGTGTCTTTACCCCTTCGGAATCTACTTCATATACGTTGACCCTTCCTGATGAGCCAATATTACCGAGGTTATTTATCGCCACATTGATACTCACGGGTTGCCCCTTTTCAGGTAGTACAGGATTGAGAGTGACATCTCTTTCAGTCACAGAAAGATCGGCAGCATATGTATTAATCGGTTTGTAAGCAATGTTGTTTGTCTCATCGTTTTCAGCTATCTTTTTATCTTTATCTATCACCACATAAATGACAGGTGCCCCGCCAGGCATTATCCACGTGAATGAGACGGTTTGAGTACTCCATTGTGCCACCCAGGTATTGACGGTTCCTAATAGGATTCCTCCATCCTTTGGGTCCCCATTGTAGAATGACACATCTAAGTCAGTAACTGTATGGTTAGAAGTATTATGAACGACAGCGGTAATTGTTACACTTTGACCTGCATCTGGATAGACTGGATTAAAGCTGATATCTGACTGGGTTATGTATAAATCAGTTGAGTCAGGCTCTGTAATATTTGGGTCTTTAATATCTATGGAAATATAGCCAATGTTATTTGACTCATCAGGTTCAATAAGCTGATTATATGGATCAACATAGATATAATATGAGTGTGAACCAATGCTTTGACCATTTAAATCAAAGCTGACAATTGAGCTTTTGAACGGGTTAATAACGGAGATAACCTTTTCTTCCAGTTTTATTCCGCCTGCATTTGGTTGCCCATCATAAAGGGCAACAGTGATATTTTCAATCGGCATTTCACCAAGGTTTCTTATTATTGATATAATTGTGAATGTTGTATCAGGTTTGAGGTCGAAGGGAAAATAAAAAATTTCTCTACCATCAATAAACAGGTCACCAGGTTTTAAAATCTTAAGCACCTTAACTGCCCTGTTGTCACCTTCATTCAGCTCTGTTATGCTGTTTAAAGGATCAACGGTTACATGAATATAACGGCAATCTAATTTCCCCGAAGTGTCATATATGACCTCTACTGATGAATTCCCATATGGGGCAATGGTAGAAATAACCTGGTCTGATCCAATTTGAACTCCTCCTGCTTTTGGATCCCCGTCATAAAACTGGACCATGACATTGTCTGCCTGTACAAGACCAGTGTTATAGATTGTAGCGGTGATAGTACTAATTTCACCCTGTGCAGGGGTTTGATTGGAAAAAGCAATGTCATCTACTGTTATATTAAGATCTGGCTTTAAATTCCCCAGTACACGGAGGGCCAATGCTGTTGAATAAGAGTCATTATTCCATGATCCGTTAAGCAGCTGAGTGGATATAAGATAATCAATTGCAGGCTGGGCTATTGACGATATATCAGCTTTTGACGTTACCAATGCTTCAAAGGCGAGTGATGTCTCGTAAACTGTTGAAGGTGAATTTCCAAATCCTCCGTCAGTGTTCTGTTGTGAATGGAGATAGCTGACTGCATTGATTATTGAGCTTTGAATATCGAATGTTGCACTTAGAACATTGAACGTTTGTAATACTATTGCTGTCATGTAGACATTACTGTCATCACCCCTATAGAATCCCCAGCCCCCATCTGTGTTTTGTGATTCCACTAAATAACCAAGGGCTTGGCTGAACGTGTTTAGGTCCGAGTAATTTATTTTCTTTAAAGCTTTAAGTGCAAAGGAAGTATCTAATATGTTTACGCCATAATCATCATGCCCTCCCCATACATATTCAAGTTCATCAAGGTATGAAAGTAGCAAGCTGCTGTCTGCACCTCCAAGCGAAAGCACATGAATCCTTTCAGAAAGGTAATTGGTAGTTTCAAGTGTCTGTGACTGAAGCCATGAAACTGCATTGGTATAATTTGAAGTGCCTGTCTGATCTATAATCTGAAATGTCTCTATCACTGAAACTGTAGCTGTCAAAATGTCTGTAGTTGATGTATCATTGCCCCATGAGCCATCAGGGTTTTGTGTTGAGATTAGATAATTAATTCCGTTTGTGATTTCAGGAGTTTGGGCAGAAGATATAGTGAAAGATATGAGTTGGATTAAGAAAAGAAGAAAAACAATGAATGATAGCTTCATTAATCTCATATAAGATGATTGTGCAGTCATTTATTACCTCCTAAAAAGACAGCACTTCAGTTGTTTATCTTTTGAATCATATTTTTATTTGTAATAATATAGAACCATTTGTAATACATATTAAGTCAAATATAGCTTTTTGAATATTTCACGTCAATTAAAAATACTTGAACTTTCTTGGGTTTTTTCTGTACTTTTTTGCAGAATTTGTATATATTGACAGGGTGGATATGTATTTCATCATGAAATCAATATGTTATAGAAGAGAAGATGGTGAAAAAAACAATCCTGCTGGTTGATGACGAATCAGGCATACGATCATCCTTGCGGTTTGCCTTTGAGACGCATTATGAGGTTCTTGAGGCGTCTGATTATGTAGAGGCGATGAAACATCTTCATGCATCCATAGACTTGGCAATCATTGATTATTCACTGCCTGAGAAAAACGGGTTTGATGTCCTGAGGTCATTAAGACAGGTTAAGCCTTTTCTGCCCGCAATCATGATAACCGCATACAGTACTGAAGATGTTGCCATCCAGGCGATCAAGAGTGGCATTACTGATTATATAAAGAAGCCCCTTGACCTTATGTATCTGAGGAAAAGGGTGACCGAGCTCCTTGAAGGAGCTATGTTCAAAGGTTTTGAAGTGGTCATAAAATCCGAAAAGGAATTCAAAATGGATAGTGTTACTGAGTATCTTGAAAACAACTATAGAGATGCTGGCCTTAGGCTTGAGATGGCAGCCTCTGTAGCTAATATGGACCGGTACAGCTTCAGCAGGGTATTCAAGGAATGTTTTGGCCAGAGCTTTATATCATACCTCAACACTATTCGCATAAAGAATGCCGTGAAACTCTTAAAAAACAATCTGACTGTAAAAGAGATCGCCTTCTATGTCGGCTACAGGAGTGTTGAATACTTTAATCGGGTATTTAAAAAAGTTAATGGTGTCTCGCCGCGCGAGTATCGGGAGAGACTCAAGGATTGATATATAAATGTATATTGCTCCTTTGTTACTCTACAGTCATAAATTACGGCCGGTGCTTTTTTCGGAGCTGTTCTAGATCTTCTTTGCCGTACTTTTTGAGATAAAGGAACTTAACCGCTGAACGTATAGCTTCCGGCCTGGACTTGTCCTCATCATAGGCAATGCGTTCGAGCATCTCTAACGTGAAGTCATCGAACCGCATCGTAAAGGCAGTTGCGTACCTGAACTCTTTCTTTTTTCTTGTTTTTCTTTTTAGGGGTTCAACCATAATTATATATATTGTGTATATTGTGTTACAAATTAAACGTTTTGCTGCAAAAACTATATATTAATAGATTTTTTTTGTCAATAATTTGTCAGTTTTCTGAAAGGTCAATGGGTGTTTCTTCGGGATGAGGAGTAGAAGGTGAGATCGAGGGTCACCCATTTAAAGGCACCAAGTCAAGAAAAGATAACAGGGACGGTTGTTAACCAGTGCTGTTAATAGATTTTACAAGGCATGTACCATATGGTTCATGCCAAGTGCTTGAAAATACCGTATAAAACCTTGATAGTAAAGGCTTTGCAGCCTCTTTCAGCTTCGATGTAGTTTGATGATTTTATAGCGTTTTTGACATACTTTTTTCACATTTTTATCACGCTAAAGGTAAAGTTCTATAAAATAGTATTCCTTATTTTCTATCTCCCTTAATCCTGCCAGTTTTACGAAAATATTTATAAAGATCTTTTAATTTATTATGTCTGTTTTCAATTTGATATTTTTCTCCCGGTGCATTACTTAGATACGATTCAAAGCGATACAATTCTTCATTTTTTCTATAAAATCCTGACTGAGCTTCTTCTCTTAGCCTGCTTAATAGAAGTAATGAAAATTTAACAAATTCAGGCATCCCAACTTTTAATGCATTTTTGCTATGCGTTTTTATCATTTCCTCAACAAACAAATAGATAGAGAGAATATACGATCTATTTCTTAATAATTTAGCCTTATCATCAAAATATGAATCTAATATATCAAATACATATAGGATGTGTTTACATCTTTCTTTAAAGAAACTTAACTCACTTCCTGTTGGATTCTTATATTCTTCAAAAAAATACTCTAAGTCTTCATATCGTGTACGCGAAAATTCTTTAATATTTTCTTTTGCAAACGAATTAATACAAATTTGAGCGCATAATGTTTGTTTTGCAAATCTTCGATTAGGAATATTAATATTTTCCATAAAAGGTTTGTTAACTATATTCTTGAAAATAAAATCTTTCATCATACCAGATGAAGCTTTCAGTTTTTCTCCTGTAATTAAGAGTAAACCGAGTTGGAGCCTTATAAATAATTTTCTTAAATAATCCTCTGAAGCATTGTAAAATAAAGTAGCTTGCAGTGTATAAGAAAATATTTTTCCTTTGACTTCATTTGGAAAATCTTTAAATTTCTTCCCATTTAAGTTCTCTAAATTCTTATCTTTTCTAGTAGTTTTATAGGAATATTCATTATTTATAAATTCCCAAATTGCCCAAAGTCTCTGCTGCCCGTCAACAACTTCATATTCATATTTTGTAGTTTGATTGAAATAGAGTTTTGGAATATCCATATTAATTAAGATTGAATCAATAAGTAAATTCTTGTCCCGTTCTTTCCATAATTTTGGTGCTCTTTGATATTCAGGAAAAATAAATTTGTCTCTTTTTTTATAAATTTCCTCAATCGTCCACTGTTCGATTGTTCTTTTCATGATATTATGCCTCTAATATTATTTTTAATGTTTTGCCAATATTTCTACTATCAAATTGTTTTTTGCTGATGTGATGTTTGACTTTATTTTTTAGCCAATATTTGAATGGATTACGAACTTCAGAATTGACAGGGAAGTCATCTTCTTTTTCAAAAACATCTTTGAAAATACCATCTTTTCTTTCGGTAATAGGAATAATGTTCCTAAGGTAAGAATATTCTTTTTCGATGAATTTGCTAGCTTTGTTGCTCATTATCAATTCAATTTTAAAGTTATCTCTTCGGCTTTTATATTGCTTATACTGTGCATTAAACAATAGAGATATTAAATTCCAATCATTTTGGCTTAATGAGCATCCTATAATTCTTAAAACATCGCACTCGTTTACCAACAATTCATATGCTAGACCCATCAATTTATTATATGGATAATCTTTTGCTTCTTTTATAATCTTTGGAGGAATCCAAAGCATATCTCTTCTATAATCATTGTTTACATTTAATTTAATCACTTTGATGGGACGGTCATTTAACCAATTAAATGAACCATGCAACTGTAAAATAAGTGGGGGTTTATTTTTATCACTCTTTTTTTTAAAGTGGATTGAATCAAATTCAAATCCTAAATTAATGCTCCCAAATACTTTTTGAGAAGCGACTTGAAAAATATTGTCATGATTCAAGCTAATTATACCTTTTAACAGTTCAAACATCTTGAAAGATCTGTTATTATGCATTTCCAACAAACTAACGGCCAAGATAGATTTATTTAATAATTGTACTTCATTTAAACTTTCAATTATTTCTTCATAATATGACTGCCTCAGTTTTTCAGCTTGATCAATATAATCATCTATTCCTGTAGCTGCGAGTAAACTTATTAATTTTTCAATATCTGTTCCCTCTTTTATACCGAACTTTCTATCAATATTTGCTCTTTTTATAACACGTGTCGCAACGCCTTGTTTACCTAATTCTTCTGAATCTTTCATCAAAAGAATGACAGGCTCACCACCTTGATAAGATACCTCGGCTTGTGTTGCTCCAGCACCAATTAAATACACAATTTTTTTTGCTGTGCCTCTGGGGAATTTTTTCTTCACAACTTAATACTTATTAACTGGGATTTTTTCAACATAACTGTGTTATAAACTAATCAGCCATCTACAAACAGATACCAATTGGTTCTCATCTGTAAGATTTGCAGCGTTAGTCATTAAGCCAGATGTTAGCTGATTGAAAATTTCTACTGCCATTGAATTTTCAATAGCTGCACCGATAAAAAATGTCTTTGGTTTTAATCTTTTTGAAGAAAAAGCCCTGCGTATTCTGTCTAATGCCGAATTTGCAGTTTTCCAATGTTCATCAGCACCAGCTGGATCAATGCCTCCTTTTAGTTCACCTAACGCAATATACAACTCTGGCTTGTTATGACAAGAATTCCTATTCTTACCAAAGATCATATGTTCAGGAGAAGCTTTAAATAAACTTAAATCAACGTTCTTTTTAACAATTGGAACGGTTAAGTTATATATTAAAGTTCTGTATTCACTTTGTGACTGCCAACTTAATCCTTTAAGATGAATTTCTATATCAGCGTCATCTTTTGTGCTGTGAATCCACATCTTGGATTTTGAATGAAGCCATAAATATTCTTTTCCTTCAATCGATAAAGTTGAGATGAGAGTTCTGCTGAATTTACGTTCACCCAAAGTACCTGCCAAATTTCTCATGCTCCCACCTAATGAATCACCCTTAGTTAGTAAGAAACGATAGACAAGCTCATCGATAAAATCTTTACCCGCAGGTTCCAGAAAATTATCAATAAATCCCTTAATTGCCTCAGTCTTGTTTTCTTCTGTTAGATGATTTGTGGCTTTGTCAGATAACCCTGCTGCAGTTAATATTGAAGGCCGCAGTTTTGTTAAAGTTAGAAGGTCTTTAGGTTTGGAAATTCTTGAGACCAATGCTTTCAATGCCTTAGCTTCTTCGACGTGAGGGGTAGCTTTTCTATTTTTCTCTAAAGCTAATGCAATAAATCCTGCTCGAGTCTGTTCATATGGGGTAATCAATGACTTGCTTGATTTTAAATGATCATTATAACTTCTTGAACTCAATCAGATTTTCTCCATACATAAACACATTTCCTAAGAATCTCTCTACCATGTGTACCCATTTGTTGACTACTATTCCCTTTGCCTTGAGGCAGGATGAGAATATTTTCTACTCTAAATCCAAGCTCTTCTGCAATCGAAGATAAAATGAAATCAACAGAGATGCTTGCACCAGCATACCTGACATTGTCATTTACCATAAACATAAAACCATTTTTCTTTAATACACGTGAACATTCTTGAATTATGCAGGACATCTCATAGAAGTATCCTCTAACCATTCTCGGAATGCCATTGTTATTTAACTCTCGCATATTCTTTTTATATTCCAGATATTCTAAAATTTTCTGAAGTAGTTTATTCCTATTACATATACTAATAGCTCTATCCCATTTACGATTTATTGCTAATAGTTCTTTTTCTCTATTTTCCACTGTGCAACTAACCATCTGTTGACGTATGTTACTCAATTCCTCTTCAGAAATTCCTAATAGTGCAAGCTCAAGTGCGTATGTTCTTGTGTAGTCATAACGATTGCAATAAGGCGGTGAAGTTATGATACTTTGATATTGTCTCGATTTTATAGTGGGGAGAATGTCTAAACAGGAACCATGGAGAAGGTTGATCAAGCCTTTCTTAAGTTTAGGTTCTCCAAAAAGATCAACTATTCCATCTTTTTGTATAACTGAATCATGTATTATCTCGTCTAACTTTTGTGTAATGGCTTTATCAAAGTCTAAAATAATTCCTTTGTTGAAACCATTATGCCCATTTCTTCTCCCAGAGCGGTAGTCCCATCTGAGATATTGCCCATCTTTTCTTGTGTAACTTATTGATTCAAGAGCACAAAGAAGAGTAAAAAACAGCAATTTGGAAACATTCTTATTCTCATTTTTTATACAAGCTAAGTATTTGACAATATTTTTTTCTGTCTCTTTTGAATATGCACCCTCTGTAATCCTTAGTGTATTAAGAGGTTCTTTTTTTGAAGAATTTTTCCAGGGTTTCTTATTTCTCCATGATTTTAATACTGAGATATCATCATTAGATATATCAAATACAGCAAGTTTCCGGTTATTAATTATTTGTTGTCCGATAGGGAGTAATTCTATACCATCTGCATCATAACCACATTCTGAAGAAGCAAATAAGGCTGTGCCTGCTCCAGCAAATGGATCTAAGATTTTTCCATTTGGTATACTGTATTTTCCAAGAAAATATTCAACTAGAGAAGCAGAAAATGCTTCTTTATATTTATACCATCTATAAGAAGTTCGCTTTTTGTTTGCTTGAAAGCTTACTAATTGTCTTGTCAAATTCTTGTCTAGCATTACGCAGGTTTTAAAGTGGCGTGATAAATCTTCATCGAGTTTTGCAATTTCGCTTAAGTAATTTTCACTAAATATTTTTGTTAAAGAAGCTGTAGGCATGTTTAAATTACACCCTTAGTTTTCAAAGCTTAATGAAATTATACAACGCTTATTGAAATAATTAATATTTTTTTTCAAATATTCAAAAGAAATAACTATATAATCTTATCGTAAACCTAATACCTCTTCTCCTTCTTAACCACCTTACCCACAATTCTATATTTAAAATTCTTCTTCAACTCAATATCTGGATATTTAGGATTCAGGGGATGTAGGATGGAGGTGTCACCATATCTCTTCAGTTGTTTAAATGTAGCTTCGTCGTTTTCTTTGTTTTTAATGATCACAAAATCACCTGGTTTTGATTCAATGTGAGGATTAACAACTATGATCTCTCCATCGTTGAACTCAGGCTCCATACTGTCGCCTTTTACCCTTAGGGCAAAGACGTTCGGTCCTTTTATGTCAGACTCGATCCATTCGTCTGCATCACCTGGCTGGAAATTGTCACAAACTTCTGTCCATATCCCCGCACTTACCCATGAAATTACTGGTATTAGTTTTGAATTTTTATTTTGCATAGGTCCAATATAAGAATTTAAATGACCTGTATTTTGTAAAAATTCCTGAACATCTGCATTTAAGGCCCCAAGGATTTTCATAACAATTTCAAAGGTAGGTTTTCGCTGTTCATTCTCTATATACAGTACGTGCCCGTCAGAAATCCCAGCCCTTTTTGCTACCTCTCTTGCCGACCATCCCTTTTCATCTCTTTTGGCTTTTATATATTTTCCAACGGTAAACATGATACTAACTATAGTTTATATTATTACCGATGTCAAGAACTTTTTGCTAACTATCGTGAATTTTCATATAGCTATCCTAGATGGCAAGATTCGCACTGCCTCACCGTGTGAGTTTGTGGTCTCCGGCCTCATCAAACCGCTGGGGCAACCAACTTTGAAAAAAATCGACAGGGAATTAGCCCTGTCGAATGTCAAGCCGGTTTGTTATCTGTAGAATCTATTCAATAGAATTATTTTTATAGCTTCAGTAAATTGTTGAGCCTGCCCCCGTGGCTTTAACTTCATGGGGAGCTGATACCATTGTTACATTGTTATATAGCTTGTAAAAGCAAGAATAAACAACTTACATTTCAATTACAACGACTTGTTTAGTTACATTCCAAAAGGGTCTTTTTTCGTATGCCATGTTAATCTTCGACGTTTTCCTAGAAGTTGAATAGCATTTTCTCTTGGGTATGCTATTTTATATGGCTTTTGTCTAAGTTCTTCTTGTTTTACATATAAAGGAAAACCTTTCCCCTTATATCTTACTAAATACATGCTTTTGTTTAATTTTAATTGCTTATAGATGTATGTTATGGCAAATTCTTTTATTATACGCGTACTGATATTTATTCTATAGTTATCCTTTGAATTATCTAACTTTATACTTGTTTTACCTTTACGCTTGCGTTTTATATGTGCTATAGCATTCCTGCAATCATCTCTAAAATATTCTCCCAATGACTTTCCTTTTAATTGTAAGTTATCAATATCTTTTTGGTTAACTCTAATTTCATTAAAACTATTTTTAAAGACCTTATTTACCCATTTTTCAGCATTTGTTCCAGCGGTTTCCAAAATTTGCCAATAGAAAAGGAATGATAAATAAATATTATTTGAGCTATTGGCTTCTTTAAAAAGTATTAAAGCGTTTTTTTGTTCTTCATTTTCAATTTCAGGTATCTTATTGATATCACCCCCTTCTATGTAATAACCACCCAAAGGTGTTCTATGAAAGTCAAACGCTCTACATTTTGCTTTTCTTAGTTCGAAATTGTGTGAAACGCTTATTCCCCCGCATTTCCACATTTTAACCAGAGAATTATTTCGAAATGATAGGGCACTTAAATATTCAGATGCAATAAGGTAAACTTTTTCTTCTTCTCGATTTTTATGTGAAACAATCGTTAATAGGACATCACTTCTTTTATAACTATTATTTTGTATTAATTTAAAACGTATATTCTTATATTCAAAATAATAAACATTTCTTGCAAAGAGGGAGCTATTATCGAAGCAAATGTGTATTAAAAAAGACATATTTATAAATCAAGTGTGCCTAATTGTAGCCAGACCTTATTCATGTTCCTTTGCTGACTATCAGCAGCGTTGTCAAGGACACTTTGAGTCCTCGACAAAAAGTATTCATATAGTTTTTCTGTACTTTTATATATTCAAGACTAAAAAATATCATTTTTATGCCTTATTAGCAATCAAAAAATTGGGTGGTTTCACTAGATGTCACTACATTTGTAATAATATCCAGAAATTTAGATAATTCCTCTGCTACGCATATTACACACAATAATCTTCAATAGTTGCAAATCAGCGAATCTAAGGACTTGTAGGTAACTCTTATTCTTGGATGACATTTTCAATGTAAAAATACAATAGCGCAATAGTGCAGAAGTTAAGAATTACATCATAAGGAAAAAGCTAACATTTTTGCAAAAAAATTTTGCCCGTAAACGTAGTATTTAAGGGAATTAGTTATTATTTATTTTTATTAGAAAAATATTAGGGGTTTATTAGGAATTTATTATGGATTTTATTGCATTTGAGACAACGGAAGATGAAAGAAATATATGAATTTTTTATTAAAAAATGAGACAAATTTAGTTAATAAAGTATTGAAAATAAAACGGAAAATAGCGAAAAAGTGCTACATAGTTTTTACGTGTAAAATTTTACATGTAAAATTTTATAGTAAAAAATGATAACCCAAAATATGCCAGAGCAGGGCATATTAAAAAGTAAGGAGTAAGCAGTAGGCAGTAACCCTTCGACAGGGACTTCGAGTGAGCCTCAGTCGAACTCCTCAGGACTAATAGCGCATGGTGCTCATACAAAGCTAAGGGTGCACACTTCATCTGCAAGTTTTTATTTATCGGAAACTGAATCGTTATGGACTGCGTGTAGAAATATGGATTTTNNTCAGGACTAATAGCGCATGGTGCTCATACAGGATAGTCTGATAACTCACACACAGCACTTATTTCCTAAAATCTTCATTGACAGGAATTGACAGAAACTGTAGATTTTATTTAGGTATTTTATAGGTAGACATACTACCTGGGTTCAGATATAAACAAAGTAAATTACATTTTGGGCATGAAAAGGAGAACGCATGAAAAATAAAACCGTCTTTATTTCGTTCTCTTCACCTTTAAAAATGTTGCCATGAAACGTCGTTTTCTTATAATTGATGATGTGAAATCTGTCCGTGAAGTGCTTAAAGCAATCTTGAAACGTTCATTTTCAGCTGATATCTTTGAAGCGGAGACCAATGCACAGGCATTTGCCTATCTCAAGAAATTCAGTATTGACTTAATCACGACCGATCTTATTCGTCCTCACAAGTCGGGTTTTGATTTTCTAAACAGAATTCAGAGCGATATGGCGCTTCGAACTATCCCCGTAATTGTTATTTCGGCTGTTGCAGATGATAAAAAAGCTCTTGATCTTTACAGGGCTGGTGCCCGAGGTGTCTTTCAGAAGCCATTTGATGATTATAAACAGCTAATCGCCCATGTAAATTTTCTCCTAAATACTAATACAGATCTTAATCCCGATAGGGTACTCATAAATTTGGGTACAGAAAAACCGTTTCTAGACTATAAGAAAAAATTGGATTTGTCTACTGCAAAAGGCTGCGCCAGTATTACCAAAGACATTATTGCAATGGCAAACTATGGAGGAGGAATAATTATTGTTGGCGTTGATGAAGTAAAGCCGGGTAAATTCGTTTCGCGAGGTCTGAAAAAAGACCAGCTTGCTGGCTTGGGGACTTCAAACTTCAGCAAGAAACTTAGTAAATACATGTCTCCTGTTGTGTCAGTGAAAGTTCGAGGAGTTCGAGAAAATGGAAAGGACTTTATTATTGTAGAGGTCCCTTCAGCAAATGAACAGCCGATTATGGCGGCAAAACAATGTAAAGAGGCCGGGTTATACCGAGGGAGGATTTACAGTAGAACCGCTACCGCTAAAAGTGCAGAAATCCAGGATTCGGAAGAAATAAGGCGCTTAATAGATCGATTTGTTTTTAGGCAACTGAGGGATCTAAAAAAATCTTGGAAAACCAAATAACAGCTGTATGTCGGAAGAAAAGATGTCGGCATTAATTACTGCCTGTTTGCTTTGGGTGATAGATTTATTTAATTACCATTTGATAAAAAAATAAGGATTCTCTGTCAATCAGTTAGAACAAAAATAAATTTATGAAAATTAATCTGCCCGATAGTATTGAACAATTGAGAGAAAGCAAATGGCTTTCAATAACATTGCAAACATCTATTCTTGGGCTAAATTTTCTTCTTATTAGTCAGAAGATTATCAATAGCTATATTTTAATTTCCGTTTGTATTGTATTTTCACTGTTTCTTCTGCAATCAGTACACCATCGATTCATTTATTTCAACCCGGTTAACCAGCATATTCAAGTTCGCACTCCTCATTTTGATACATTCTTGCTTTATCTATTTACCTTTCTGGCAGGGGGCTTTCTTTTTCTTGGTATATCATCATATTACGACATTGAACCCTTATCTTATTATGATGAATACTTACAAGATTATATTCTATGGATTTTCGGTGTACTTTCTATCATCCTTCCATTATTCTTCTATTTTTATGGAAGAAGTCTAATCACAAGATTAATAACAAAGAAAATAAAGTCAAAGAAGCTCACCTACCAAACTGTATGTAACGACTGTGGGAAAGAGGGTGCAATATATGAACATATCGTCTTAGATTGGAATGACCTTAGAGTTAGAAAGACATGTCAGAATTGCAATGAGGGCAAAACAAAAGAATACACAACAAATGCTCGTATTGGGTAAAAAACTTGAGCCTTATTTATACTAAAAAAATAGACTCTAAACAAAAAGATGCTCTTGAATGCTCAATCGCAAGACCCTTTTTGAGTTTTATCTGTTTGAGATTTGCAATCGACAAATTAGCTTTTTAATGTGCTACAGGTTGTGCATCAGAGATCATGGCGTTATTGACTTTCTCAACGTTATTAGATTTTTTTGTTCTTTTGTTTTATTTTTCTGACTTTATCAACCTTAGACTCAAAAAGCTTCTCTACTTCATCAGCCATTCTTTTTATTTTATTTAAAATGTTTTTATCGACTAAAGAGTTTTGAAAGTAATTCTGCTTTTGCCATTTAATAATTTTATTTTCCCTAGACTGAAACTCGGATTTATTAGTAGTTTTTTTTCTAAGAAATTCTTTCCAATCCAAATCTCTCTTTTCTTTTTCGTTACAAGTCGCACATGAAAGAACTCGATTTGAAACATGGTTTGTTCCACCTGAGGAAGCAGATACTAAGTGATCGATATGAGCCTGTTTTTTTCCTTTGTCTAATTTAGTGCCGCAATATGCACACTTCGAATCAAAAAAATCCCAAATACTGGATATTTCTTTTTTGTTGGGTTGTGGATCAATAATCTCTCTTAACGCTCTTCTAATGTAGTTTTTTGTGTATCCGGGTGAAGCATTAGGCATTTTTGATCCCCATATTATCAATAATGATTAGCAAGCATAATCTACATCATTATAGTAAATCTTAGATTAGTTTTTACAGAAAGAAATTGAATTTTTAAGATTGATGCTTGCAGGTGTTATCGATAATTTTGCTATTCCTCATTGGTTATTGAATAGTACTTTTTTATTCGTACAATCATTTTTTTGTCTCATTCATTCTCCCCCCTTCCTCACACAATAGTGCCATGGAGCTGAATAACAGAATTTCAGAAGGAATGAAAGTTAATATTTTTTATGAAAGTTTAGCGTAGAACTTAGAAGTTAAGAAAACAGATATTTATTTTAAAAATATTATGGGAATTATTAGGAATTTATTATGGATTTTATTGCATTTGAGACAACGGAAGATGAAATAAATATATGAATTTTTTATTAAACAATGAGACAAAATTTGTTATTAAAGTATTGAAAATAAAACGGAAAAAGGCAAAAAAGTGCTACATAGTTTTTACATGTAAAATTTTACATGTAAAATTTTATAGTAAAAAATGATAACCAAAAATATGCCAGAGCAGAGCATATTAAAAAGTAAGGAGTAAGCAGTAACCCTTCGAGACCTCGACTGAGCAGTTCGGCCTGAGCTCACTGTCGAAGGCCTCAGTCGAACTCCTCAGGACTAACAGGGCAGAGCGACTATACAAAGCTAAGGGTACACACTTCATCTGNNAAAAGCTGCATAATTACGGACTGCGTGTAGAATTATGGATTTTGATGCTCTAGATATGCAGCGTTGAAACGTGGATCGGGCTTAACGACTCCACCTGCTACTGTTGAAAAACAGTCGACTCTAAAAGTGCGGACTACGTGATCTAATGTAGATTAAGTGTGGTCTCGTTACCGATAGTCATTGCCCGACTTGATCGGGCAATCCAGGGTATTTTTCTTAATAAAACTTCTGGATTCTCCGGTCAAGCCGGAGAATGACGTTTAATGGTGAGATTAACGATTACGGACTTAACTATACACTATTTTTAGGCAGTTTCAAGTACGTGTTACAGGAAGGAGTTAATATCCGACCAATTTTTATCTTGAGAGAATTGGATGGTGTTGACTTCGATATGTATTCAAAAATTATAAAATGTTTGTTTCGTGTAGAATTATGGATTTTGATGCTCCAGATATGCAGAGTTGAAACTCGAAACTGGTTTAACGATAACACCTGCAAAGAGTTAACTTTTTAAATTTATAAAATTATTGATTACCGAAAGAAAGTGTGATAATTAGAAATAAAAAGGGCTTGGATATATCAAGCCCTTCTTCACTAAATATTTCCCATGTTCATACTGGTGTTAATTTAAGGTGTTATAGTCACCTCCACACTGTCATAATACATCTGATCCATATCAATTGAACCGTTTATGTTCAAATCAACTCCAAAATAACATGTATAAGTGCCTGTGGGTAAGCCAGATGTATTTAATACCTCATAGGGGCTCAAGTCAAATAAAGGGCCTTGATATGTAACAACCATACCAGATATCCAAACATTTCCAATTACATCGTAATAATACCAGCCAAAAGGTGTATCTGCTAACACCCACCAGTCTGCATTTTCTCCCTCGCTACTTCCGGCAGAGAACTCTGCTGTCACAGTAAGTGTATCTGCGGTTGTTATTGTAACAGGACCATCTGAGCCATTAGCTTTGATGTCTGGAGATGGAAATAGTGCATTTGTCGCATACTTGAGGTCATTATTAGTATCATCAAAATAACTGATATGCACCTTGTCTAATGAGTCTATGGCTATGGAGGTATACCCGCCTACCGATCCAGCGCTGTCCACAGTCTCAGTCACCCATGAACCAGAGGCGTTCGTCGCATACTTGAGGTCATAGTTAGTAGCATCACAATAACTGATATGAACCTTATCTAATGAATCTATGGCTATGGAGGTATACTCGCCTACCCCTCCAGCGCTGTCCACAGTTTCATAGCACCAGATAATGCCGTCATAGTAAGCATGGTAGAGGTAGTCTTCTCCATAGGCAATATGGGGATGCCTGTTACTGTCAATAGCAATTGCCCTTGAATAAAAGTTAGAGAACTGCTTTGGGTCATCCACTGCTTTAGTTGTCCAATCAGAAGAGGACACCGCTGGCACTGCAATCAAAATAATAAGAAAAAATAAAAAAAGTAAAAATTGACCAGTTACTAAAAAAATATTTTTCCTTTCCATCTTTACCCCCATTTGTTCAATGGAACAAAAAACCGTTTTATAAATATTCATTCTTCGGAAGCTAGGCCATGCTTCGATAAGCTCAGCACACGCTGTTTTCCGCCCCTCAAGAAAGATAATATACGTCAATTTTGCTATTATGTTCAGACATCTGTCAATTACAAATTAGTTTGAAATTAAAGGAATATTTAGTATTAAAACTAAAGTGTTAAAGTATTATTGCAAATATCCAATATTGCTTGTAATAAGCTTTTAATCTTGTAGGGTCTTAAATCATCATAATAAATATAATACTTTTGTTATTTATTTCTGTTTGTAATATTGCATAGCTCAGGTTGGCTGAGAAATCATACTTATAGGAAGATTTTAACATCTACCTTATTTCCTTATTGCGAGAAATTGATAATACTGACTTCGATATGAAGACATTAAACTCAATCG
>JABAOC010001783.1_pt2 | contig 24116 bp, 26 predicted proteins | sample 7062161 | NCBI WGS metagenome assembly JABAOC01 (sample SAMN14538625, study PRJNA623070) | marine sediment metagenome | biome: marine biome [ENVO:00000428]; feature: marine pelagic biome [ENVO:01000023]; material: deep marine sediment [ENVO:00002113] | place: India: Gulf of Khambhat ... | reverse complement strand
ATATTCTTTGAAGAAGAATACGGGAGAACTATAAGCTTGGGGTGATTTTTGTGGACATGAAGGAAGTTTACAGCTATATCAGCCGACACTCACAAAGCTTCGTTGAAGAATTAGCAAAAATCGTTAGGCAACCCAGCGTCTCTGCAAAAGGAGAAGGAATACAGGAATGTGCGGAAATGGTCAAGAAGATGCTTCGGGATGTTGGATTCTCCACTCGGATGATTTCTGAGGAAGATGGAAACCCTGTTGTCTACGGAGAGCTTAGATCGAAATCCTCAAAGAAAACACTATTGTTCTATGACCACTATGATGTTCAACCCCCTGAACCCTTGGAAGAATGGAAATTCGGAGCTTTCAGCGGCAAAGTTTACGAGGGAAGAGTCTACGGCCGAGGGGTCTCTGACAATAAGGGAAACATTGTTTCTAGATTGAAGGCAGTTGAAGCTTTTCTGAATACTGTTGGTGACGTTCCTGTGAACGTGAAATTTGTTGTGGAAGGCGAGGAGGAAATCGGGAGCCCCCATTTCCCACCTGTCGTTAAGCGGCACAAAGACCTGTTTTCTAATGACGCTACGATTTGGGAGTTCGGCGGAACCAACTATGAAGGGCGTCCAGAGATCTATCTTGGCCTCAAAGGAGTGTTGTCAGCGGAGCTGAGATGTAAAGGCGCGTCAAGAGACGTTCATTCAGCAAATGCTCCGTTAGTTCCGAATCCCGCATGGCGTCTAATCTGGGCTTTGAACACGCTCAAGAACGAAAAAGACGAGATACTAATCGAAGGGTTCTACAACGATGTTGAGCCACCTTCACCAGAGGAACTTCAACTTCTGGATGACATTCCTTTGGAGGAAGGAAAGGTAAAGAAGACTTTAGGTCTGAAAGAGTTTCTGCACAAAAAGACAGGAATAGACGCCAAGAAGACGCTGCTTTACAGTGCTACATGCACCATCAACGGCTTTCTCACAGGCTATACCGGGACCGGTTCCAAGACTGTACTACCAAAAGAAGCTATGGTTAAGCTTGACTTCAGACTGGTGCCGAAGCAGATGCCTGATAAGATTTTCAAGAAACTTGCCAACCACTTGCGGAAAAAAGGCTTCAACGACGTCGAAGTCCACCAGTATGGTTCTACCGAACCGACTAAAACTCCGGTGACAGACAAATTCGTTGGCGTCGTTGCACGAGCAGCAGAGAAAGTTTACAGAAAAAAAGCAGTTGTGTATCCTACTAGCGCAGCCTCTGGGCCCATGCACCTGTTCCGAAACTGGCTCGGGGGCCCTGTAGTCTCTGCAGGTTGTAGTCATGCAGATGCCAAAGGCCATGCTCCAAACGAGAACCTGACTATAGAAGGCTTCATTAAAGGAACTAAATTCATTGCAACCGTGTTAAACGATTTCAGTCAAATTCATGAGACATAGAGATGCCTCTTGGACGTCTCAGAACCCAACAGCTCACTATTTTTGCCATCAGTCGGACAACAACTATCTAAATATACAAAATCACTGCAGCAAACGATTTTAGCGCTTTCCGACAAATACTGCTCTTTATTGCCCCATGTGGAGATGCATTTGAAAGCTAATGTGACAAACAGAGGTGCAGTCCTTTTAGGGAGACATGTAGCATGTGATGCTTTTGAAGAAGCAAGGCCCCTTAGAGTTGTCACTCATGCCCACGCTGACCACCTCACCGGGCTTCATCAAAGCTTGAAGAGCTGCGAAACTGTTGTGATGACACCTGCTACTAAAGATTTGATCAACGTCTTGAAAGGGCCACGATTTCTCCTTAAGGGAAATGTGAAGGCAATCGAGTATGACAGGCCTTTAATTTACTGCGGTGAGCGGTTGACGCTTCACAAGGTTGACCACATTTTAGGTGCGGCTCAGGTGCTAGTAGAAGATTACGATGGAACGCGTATTCTTTACACAGGGGATTTTCGAATTGCGAACACGCCTGTCATTCAGTCTGACGTCTTAGTAATCGAGGCTACGTATGGCAATCCTTGGCGCACAAGAAACTTCAAAGATGATGCGAGACACCTGCTGGTCTCCACAGTCAGGAAAGGGCTGAAACAAGGATCCGTCTACATCTTCGGCTATCACGGAAAACTCCAAGAAGTAATGCAGATACTTCACGAAGCAGGAATTAAAGCACCCTTCATAATGCCTAAAAGAATACTGAACATCTCAAGAATTCATCAGAAGCATGGAGCAAGAATTCACAGACCTTTATTCTCAAGTAAAAGCAAACTGCAATCGACCCTTATGGGTGATGAGCAATATGTCGCTTTCTACCACATGAGTTGGCGGAAAAAAATAGGCCCGGGCAAGTTCAAAGTATGCGTCAGCGGGTGGGAGTTTTATTCGCCTTGTAGACAGACTGGTGAGAAAGAGTATGTTGTAGCCTTAAGCGACCACTCTGATTTCAAAGGCTTACTCGAATACGTGAGGCAAAGCCAGCCAAGGCTAGTCATAACTGATAATTATAGAGCCGGAGATGCAGAATCGCTTGCAAAACATATAAAGAAGCAGCTTGGGATCGAAGCTAAGGCGTTGCCACGGTAGCACAGAGAGAGGCCTGCGATGAGAACTAGGGCATAAGATCCGCTTTGAACAAGCAAGAGCCAAACTCTTTAGTATAAGACCAATCACCATTAAGCCTCAAGGAGGCGTTACGTTGAGCCAGAGGAGCATAGAGCAAATTCTAAGACGCTGCAAAACAGTTGCCATCGTAGGACTCTCTCGCAATCCTGAAAAGGACAGCTTCCAAGTCGCAGAATTCCTGCAGGAGCAAGGTTTCATAATAATTCCAGTCAACCCGACAGCTGACACGATCCTAGGCCAGAAAGCCTACAAAACTCTGCTAGATATACCACTGGAAATCCGGAAAAACGTAGAAATCGTCGACATCTTCAGACCCTCAGAAGACGTACCAGCAATAGTAGATCAAGCAATCCAGCTGAAAAAACAACATGGGAACCTCCAAGTCGTATGGACGCAGCTTGGAATAACAAGCCCGCAAGCCGCAGAAAAAGCAAAAAAGGCAGAACTGACAGTAGTAATGAATAAATGCATGATGCAGGAGCATAGGCGCTTGTTTGGAGAAGATGAGGACCCTGAACTCGAAGAAATCCGTGCCAGAAAGATGGAAAAACTAATGAAAGAGCCTAAGAGAGAAGAGATTTCCACTCCAGTGAAGGTTACAGACGCCAACTTCGACGACACCATCAAGAAGCACACGCCGATAGTCATAGACTGCTGGGCAGCGTGGTGTGGACCGTGCCGCATGATAGCCCCAATAATAGAAGAACTGGCCAAGGAATATGCTGGCGAAATAGTCTTCGGTAAACTCAACGTAGACGAAAATCCATCAACTGCCACACGATTCAACATAATGGGAATCCCAACGCTGTTAATCATGAAAAACGGAACAGAAGTCGACAGAATAGTCGGCGTAGCCCCCAAAAAGCTAATTGAAAACAAACTAAAGAAATACATCTAGCTGGAAGATCTATGGATATCTCAGAAAAAAGAATAATAGGCTCTCTTTTCCTGCTTGCAGGCCTAACCTTCCTCTCTATAGCACTGTATACAGATCAACTGACAGAAATCGCAGAACTGATGAGAAGCATCTTCGAACCTGCAGTAGCAGGCTTGCCGTGAGAAGGAAGCGAAGATGCCGATTATCCGTAAAGAAGGAGAAATATCCGGAATCTTAGAAGCCGCAAAGCTGATGTTAGTTTCTGCACGAACTGCACCTAAATCAGGAGGAATAGATGACATAGTCCTAGCAGTAGTCTATGGTAAGGAAAAAGACGAAATCGCCACAGAAATGGAGAGAATCGCTGAAGAAAGAAACGTGGAAAGATTCAGGCGAGACAGTAAAAACCTCCGTGACTCTGAGGCAGCCCTATTAGTAGGTATAAGAGGCCCGAAATCCTTTGGTCTCGACTGTGGCGCATGCGGTTACAAATCTTGTGATTCATTTGACAGAATTGGAGAAAAGCAGGGCTTAGACTTCGTGGGTCCGACATGTATCTTCAAGGCGTTGGACATGGGCATTGCCCTGGGCTCTGCAGCGAAAACGGCGAGCCTGTTAAATGTGGATAGCCGGATAATGTATCGCATTGGAACCGCGGTGAAAAGATTAGAGTTGTTGCCAGAAGCCCAGGTTATTATGGGAATGCCCCTTTCAGCCACTGGAAAAAGCATCTACTTCGACAGGCCTAGAAAATCATAATCAGGGATGTGCATTAAGGAAATTACAGAGATAGCCGCTAAACGTCTTTTTTCATTTTCTCATGCATCTTCTCTAGCGTCCAGTGAATACTCGATTTCAGTTCTCGCAGTCTCTCTGCAGTAAGGTTCTTAATCATTATCTCTCGAACGGCATCTCCGTCCAAGATTAACTCGTAAGAGAAAATCTTGTCAGGTGGCATCTCCCCTTTATCTGCGGCTTCGCTGTCTTTTTCCCGCATTTTCTTGAGAACCCTTTCAATCAAAAACTGTTGAAACGGCGGGGTCTTCACATCAAATGCTTTGCCCTTAGCAATAGTAACGCGCATGGAATCTCGACTTATGTGCAAGTTTGCGAGGAGATCTCCTGTGACATCTTTGAGAGGAGTAACAGTCTCATGTTTCATGTCAGGTGGCCGAGTTGAAGTCTCGGTAGCTCTGGGTTTCTCGATCTTCGCCTTTTTAAATCCTCTTTCCAGCAATGTTTCGTTGACAAGTTCGGTTAGGATTTTCAGCCTTTCCAGATCTTCCTCTGCGTCTGCTATCTTCTTTTCAAGTGTCTCCTTAAACTCGGCAAGCTTTTTCATCTTTTCAGTTTCGTTTTCTCGGCGGGTCATCGTATTCTCAAAACAGGAATATCGACAATGTTCCTTAAGAAAGCTTGCATTTTATCAGCAAAGCGCTGTCAAATTAAGCTTTAACCGACAGAAGCTTTTAGAAGCTTGGATTTGAAGGACTTCGGTTCATTTGTTTGTGGTGCATAAAGCGGTTTCGTTTCCACGCCATACTTGCTTTTTAGGAATTTCTCGAATTCGTCAAACACGTGGCTTCCTGTTTCGTTTAACTTCAAACAAAAGGGTTTGCCTTGATATACTTTGCTTAAGTCATACAGCGCTGTCTTCTTGGAAAGCTCAGAGTCCATTGTTAAAGCTTCCACTAGTTGCTCGGAAGCCGGTCTCTGAAGAACCCAAGCAGTATAGGCAATGTCTATTATCCGATACGATTTTCCTTCCTGAACTGCTCGTTTTCTGCTAGAAGCGATTTTCTTAAATGTGGAAGGATGAATTGTCCGCGTTCCAATGAAGTCGTAATATTTGTCGTTAATCTTCACTATGTCCTCATAGTCAGAAGTTTTCCAACCTTTGCGGCGACAAGTCTCTTTGAAACGTCTAAGGAGTTCCCATATTTTGGGCACTTTAGATTGTTGAGGCATCTTGATCACGACTGAAAGATTCTTATAGAATTATATTCTAGTTCTCAGCGTCCAATTTAAACCTATTCGACAGAATTTTCGAAAAATCGTAGCTAGGATAACGGAATCTTAGAGCATTGTAGAAATTGGCTAACTTTCTCCTACACTTTTCCGACGCAAATCTCCGTCTGCCACATCTGAAGATTTATAAGAATGAAGAAACTAGCCGAGGTTTTCCTACATTTTTCTGATAGCAAAGGATAAATTATGAAAGCTGTAGACTACTTTCCGTGAGAAGGGTCTATTCATGAAGGCAAAAAATCAGCTGGTTTTTATTGACGATCTGGATTGGGCCATACTGAGAATCTTGCAGGAGAATGCTCGGCAAACCTACACTGAAATTGGTCGACGTTTGAATCTAGCCCATTCTACAGTGTATGATCGGATAAAGAGGTTGGAAGAGCGAGGCGTCATTAGAAACTACGCAGTTTTGGTTGATCCGAAAAAAGCTGGAATGAAGCTTCTCACTGCCATCGTGACAATTTTTACTGACCCAAAAGAAAGTGAAAAGGTTGCAGAAAGGCTGGCAAAACACAAGCAGGTTTTAGAGGTTTTTACCTCTCTTTCTGAAGAGTTACTTATAATTGCGAAGGTAGTGGCGAAAGATCAAGAAAAGCTGCACTCTTTTATTGCAGAGTTTGTAGCTCCCATGCCAGGTGTACTACGGATTCGAACCTCAATCATCACGCGAAAATATAAAGAAGAAGCCTTCTCCTTTTAACTGTTTTTTCTCTGCCGTTTTCTCATCAAAAACGCTGTTATGAAAGTGGCGAGGATCAATGTGACATTTAGGCTCATCCATAGGAGAAGAAAAGGCGACTTAATGGAAACTGTATACCCTCCAACAGTAGCAGTTCNNATCGCCATCGCCTTGTGGAATGTTGTCGATAGTCCATTCGCGGAATCCGTAGCCTCCGACATGTTGTGCCGTCAGTTGAACGGAAGTTGATTTATCATACCACCAGCTATTTGTAGACTCTACTTCACCGATTGGATTTCTTGTCGGCTTAGGAGTCAAATCAGCAGGGTCGGTAAGCACAGTCAAGAGATGCTGGGTCGTGTAAAGCAGAGTGATGTTTCTATCTTGGTTCATGGTAACGCTAGAGGCTGGGTAGAAACTGCTGAATCTATACCTCTTATTGGGGGAGACGCTGATGATGTCTTGAGGGGCGTTCACTGTCACAACTGTAGTAGCGTCGACCCATTCTACCCATGGTGTTGACTTCATAGCATTTGTGTATGTTGTTGCGTTTTGGGTGTATGTGACATAAAATGTACCCCCTAGAGCCTCACTTGGACTGGCTGTAACAGTGATTTGATATTGTAACGGGAACACGGTGACGCTCGTTGTGCTTAGGCATGCGTTGTCATCTGTATCTCTTTCTCCTGGCACCGTTGAAGCTGCTGTGTTTATGAAGTATTCACCGGCGGGGGCGCCTGTTGTGTTCCAGAGAAAGCTAAGTGTGGCTGTTGAGTTTGGCGCTAGGTCTTCGACTGTCTTTGTTTCAATGAGTGTTTCGTTAAGGTAGCAGCTTACATCAAAGGTTTCAATCTCTGTTCCTTCGTTTTTAACGACAACTGTGATTGTCACGATTTCTCCTTGCGTTACTGCCGTGGGCGAAGGAACTTGACTTACAACCGCAATGTCGTGTATCACAATTTGGACAGTTGCTGGAGAAGTGCAAATGTTGTTTGTTTCGTTGCTTTCCGTAAGCTCATAGCTCGAGTCGGCTTCAGCAGTTATTGAATATGTTCCCGTTGGAATGCCAGTAGTGTCCCAAGCAAAAGATATGACTCTTTGGCCACCAGCCTCTAGACTGTAAATACGGATAACACCTAGTAGATTGCTGTCATAGTAGCATGAAGTATCGAAGGTTTCGGAGACATTGCCGAAATTTTTCACTGTCACCTCTATTGCGATGGTCTCTCCCTGGTTTACAGTGGTACTCGTAGGAACTTGGCTAATTGCAGCAACGTCACGCATTATTGCGATCACTGTGACATCGGTGTCAGCGACATCTGAAACTAGTTCGCCACTGAGTGTGTCCGTTCCTGAGGCAGTTGTATCCTCTTTATGGTTTAGGTAAGTTAGGGTAGGTGATGCTGGCGTTACACTTACGATAAGCGTTAATGTTGCATCCGCTCCAGGGGCTAGAGTCCCAACATCCCACACGATTTTTGGAGGAGGAAGTACTGTGGCATTTCCTTTGCTTGGCGTGCCTACGCTAACAAGGCTTACATCTGGAGAAATTGTTTCATTGACTTCGATGTTGGAGACATCACTGCCACCAGTGTTCGCTACGAGAATTGTTAATTCATAAACTGTTGGTAACCCAACAACAGGTGGGTCTTCGCCGGTTATGACATTCGTCTTGGCCTTTTCTATAGAAAGCTTTCCCTTGTCAGAAGACGAATATACTGTCACAACCTCGGAGCGTGTGCAGTTATTGTTGTTTTCATCAATTTCTGTAATCGCCCTGCTGGAGTCAGCAAATGATCGAATATGATAGGTGCTTGAAGCGACTCCCGTTGTGTTCCATGGAAAAATTATGCTAATTGAAGTTTGCGGTGCCAGAGTTGTTACAGTGTAATAATCTATTGGATTACTATCGTAGAAACAAGTGACATTAAACGTTTCCACGAAGTCCCCAAGGTTGGACACTGTCACATTTATGTTAACTATTGTTCCGTTGACCACACTTGTCTGGTCTGGAACCTGAGACACCGCTGCTACATCATGAACAGGCGCTGGTTGAACAGTCACAATGGCGGGTGAAGTGCACCAGTTGTCTGTTTCATTTGTTTCAGTTATCACTGCGCTTGAGTCAGCCCAAGCAGTGATCGTGTAGTTTCCTACAGGTAACCCTGCCGTATCCCAGTTAAAAGTGACAGTTGTTTGGCCTGCTGCTGCTAAGTCAGTCACAAGCTTTGTTCCGATCTCAGTGTTGTTGAAGTAGCATGTGACGTTAAAAGTTTCTGCTTGCGTGCCTGGATTCTCTATTACCACATCTATAGAGACGTTTTCACCCTGGCTGACGGTGGTGGGCGAAGGAGTTTGGCTTACTGCTGCAACGTTGCGGAGGAGAATGACTTGCTCTTCATCTATTCGGTCTGTTGTGGGAGACTGGTCTAGATTTGGGTTTTGTTGATCAGTTGACCAGAACAATCCGTATGAAGACGGAGTTCCAATAGAAGCCCAGCTTATGTACATTTCGATTTGATATGGAGCAACTATCCTCCATCCTCCGACGTTTACATCAGTGATTCTATAATCGGCATAATCTACGGGAGGCCATGGCTCGTACTCGCCAAAACTGTTGTCGTTGTTCATGTCGAACACTAGATACATCTCTCCAGCGCCATCGTGGTCTGTATCTTCGACAAAAACAAGGTATTCAGCGTCGTATACGTTCCCTCCGCTATAATATATGGTTCCATCAAGATCAATGAACCACTTGTACCTTCCATCTCGAGATGGCCATTTGCTGCCTGGAATGTAGTAACATTGAAGTTTTAGATAGAGGTAGTCCTGGTCATACTGGTAATATGCGTATTCAACATCGCGCCAATCATCTCCTGGGCCATTTTCGTTCCTGTCCCAGTCTATCTGGATCCAGGGCTGCGGCCATGCGGGTTGAGCAGAAACGTCCAGTTTCTGGACATTCGCAAGGCTGACTAAGATGAAGGAGATTAGCAATAGATTCAGAACTACTTTAGGCGGGATAAGCTTCACAGTTTCTCCTTCTCCTTCGGCAATTAATCTTAATTGCCTGAAGGAAATTTAAGCCTTCTGGAACTGTTTTCTATTATAGATCGGAAGAAATCAGTTATTGGCATAGAGAATGTGCTTGAACAGACACTGACGGTTAAGTTAACATCTTTAATTATAGCAATACGTAAGGTTGTTTATGGTGACAACAATGGCGAAGATAAAGCGACGTTTCATAAAAGAAAAGGAGGCCAAAAAACTGCTTTCAGAGTTTTTCAAAGCGGCTAGGATAAAGTCCGAACAGTTACCATCGATAAAGCCTCCCATTGAACTCGCCGAGATGAATGGTGGGAGAATATTTTTCATCAACAGAGTGCCGATTTTCGCGAAGTCGGATAAAAAGCTCTTCCCTACTCTTGCATCTGGCAAACTGTTGTCAACCTTGCCAAAGGTCACAGTAGATATGGGGGCAGTTGCCTACGTGTGTAATGGGGCAGATATCATGGCGCCTGGAATTGTCAGCTTTGAAGGAACCTTCAGCGAAGAAGACATTGTTGTTGTATCTGACAAACGATATAGAAAACCTATAGCAATCGCTACAGCTATTTACAACGCTGAAGACGCAAGAAAGCTTGAACGTGGGAAAATCCTGAGAAACATCCACTACGTCGGTGATAAGATATGGAATGCAATAAAGCAGTTAGATCAAACAGAATAAGGGGAGAAGACATCTGGAACGTTTAATGGAAAAGCTGTCTTTATGTGGAGCAACGTGATGCTTGTTTTTCAGTTAGACGTTTTGAAGCAGGCTGAGCAACGCCATGGCGAGTTTTTTGCCTTCCTCTGTGATGGCGTATTGCTTTTTAAGGGGATCGATGGGAATGGCTTTTGCCAGACCCAACTGTGTGATCTCGATCATGCGAGATCTGTATGTACCGTCACTTAGGGTGAGGTTGTGCTTGTTCATGTAGGTTTTGGCTTTTTTCCATTTTCCTTTGTCTAAAACCAAGAGGAACAGACAGTCGATGGCATGGTCCTTTTCGAGCATCGCCTTGACCCCTGCGGTTTCAGGGGTTGTGAGAACCTTTGTTATCTGCTTTTCTAGTTGCTTCTCCTTTTCTTTTTCTCCCATTGAACTTCGCCTGTAGTATGGTTTGCTATTTGATATTCACTCTGTGCTTAAAAGATTTAACCTATATTACGATACATGTAATAATACAGAGGAGATATAGTGTAATTTTCTCGGTCTACTTGGCATCCGTTGCAACCCTGTCTACACCTTCGATAGATTGGAACCCTTCCATGTAGATCATGCAGTAAATGAAGTCAAACTCTTCAACAGTCTCTGTTGGTCTAGCATGGAATCCGCCTCGAATCATAAAGAAGTATTTCAGTTATGCCATGAGCGCGTACATGTGCATGGATGTTTGTAAAAACCCTTCTTTGATACATATGTGTCAAACGTTTAGGTGAGAGATTGGTCAACATAACAATCTGGTTCTGCAAAATGGGGCCATTCTTGTATAAGGCTTTTAAGGACGTGCAACCACGGGACTCAGATTTAGACACTCCCATGTCACATTGCCCTTCTATATTTCTATATTGCTATTAATGAAAAGATACGGCAAGATTGTTGCCTGATCTGCAGAATGTGTGAAACTAATAACGTTCAAGGTTACTATATCACTATTACTTGACAAGTCCTTGGAGGGAGATTCCAAAAAGTGAAATACAAAGTTGGCAAACGTTTCTCTTGCCCAGTCTGTCACAGCCCCAAAGCTAAGATCGTCTGGGTGGGAAAAGAACGGAAAGTCGTTGCAGTACAATGTCCTAGGTCACACAAACACAAGAGAAAAAGTGTAATTTTGCTGAATATTGAGGGAGCAGAATGAGGGCAAAGAGCGGTTCGAAGGGCATTCGCAAGTGGCGAAGGAGAGGCTACTATTCGGAACGAAGGTTATGTAAGAACCTTCAAGCACTAGGCTTTGAAGCGGTTCGCATTCCGGTTTCAAATCCATCATTAAGCCCGCTTCCAGACGTTATAGCCCGGAAGGATAGGGATGTTTATGCTTTCGAAGTGAAAAACGCCAAGTTCTACGCTTATTTTCCCCGTAAAGAAATCATCAAGCTTTTCCAATACCTTGAGAAGTTCGTGCCGCTTCCTGAAGACTCTCTACACGCTGTTTTGGTTGCGCATCTTGGTAAGAAATGGATTTTCAAGGAACTTAGTTGGGACGACTATAAGGAGGATGAGATTGAGAAGGAAAGTATAAACAAGCGTCAACATGGAAACTGGAAACCAAAGAACGAGACTCTGCCTGACACGCGACAGGACTTATGATGTATTAAAACTTTCCCTCAGCAAAGAGAATATGAAGGTTGAAGATGGCTCCTGATTGTGCAGGGGACATGATTCTGAATTACTCTGGGCTTTCATGGCTGTTGTTGTTCCTTCCAGGGATTTCTCTCTCGCTGTGTTTCATCGTTAAAGTGGTGATGTAAAAGTCTGTTATCAAGCCTATTCCACCTGCAGCAGTTCCTTCTCCCTTATCAACCAAGGATGCCCGCGTTTCAGAAAGAGCCACGATCTTTTCTGTAGTTTTGCGTTTTGGTTCAACGCTTAAATAAGGGACTGGTTTTTGTTAGTGCCTCGTAGCAGTGATGACCACTATGGCTCTGCTTCTCAAGGTAGAAGATGTCAAAAAGGCCTACGCTATGGGAAGTATGGTAGTTCCTGCTCTCAGAGGTGTAACCTTTGAGGTAGAGGGAGGTGAACTGATAGCGGTTTTTGGTCCTTCAGGCAGCGGGAAATCCACGTTGCTTCACGTTGTCGGCGGTCTAGACCATCCGGATGAGGGGGCTGTGTTAGTCGACGGCGTAGACCTTTACAGGCTCAGCAGTAACGATATAGCAGATACTCGGTTGAAGAAAATCGGTTTTGTCTTTCAATTTTTCAACCTTCTTCCCCGTTTAAGTGCCCTGAAGAATGTGGAGTTGCCCCTTGATCTTGCAAATGTTTCTCCTAGAAAAGCAGAGGAGAAAGCTGCTGAGATGTTGACTCTTGTCGGCTTGAAAGAGCGAATGAGCCACAAGCCCGCAGAACTCAGCGGTGGAGAGCAACAGCGTGTCGCTCTGGCCAGAGCGCTCATTAACAACCCTAAGGTCATCCTTGCTGACGAGCCTACAGGTAACCTTGACACGAAAACTGGCAGAGAGATTGTGGATTTGATGAAACGCCTCAATCAAGAGCGGGGGATGACTTTCGTCATAGTCACCCATGATCCTCAAGTAGCTCAGGCTGCCAATCGCATAATCCATCTAGAAGATGGCAGAATCGCTGGCATAGAAAAGGGCGGTGAAGCTTGATGAGAACTGGGCAGGTCTTTTCGATTGGATGGCAAAGCCTGAAGCAGAGAAAGCTTCGCACTAGTCTGACTGTTTTGGGGGTTGTTATAGGCATAACAGCTATAATCACTTTGTCTAGTCTCGGGGAAGGCTTCCGCCTTGCAGTAAAGCAACAGATGGAACAAGGTTTTGAACTCGACGTCCTCACTGTGATCCCTGGTAACTTTCTCTTCGGCTTAAGACAACCTTTCACCGACGAGGAAATCAGTGAAGTCTCAAGCATTCCTCAAGTCACAGCTGCGGCTCCAGTTTTTCAAATCGGAAACGTTACCCTCTACAATGGAGAAACCGGTAGAAGATCCAGCGCTCTAGTGGCCACAGGTGTTAACTATACCCAATTTTGGCGGCTTTTTCCAGACCGACTGATCTTCGAAAACGGCAGCCTTCCAGACCCGCCCAAAAACAATTCGCTAATAATCGGCTACAAGCCAAACCATCAAGACGATTCTGAAACGCCTTTCGCCCAGCCTAACGATAATGTTACCATGAAAGTGATAATCCCGAAGCTCGGCTACAAACCTGCGAACTTCACTTTCACAGTTGCTGGTACATTGCAGAAACGCGGCACCTCTGGTCTAGGGAATTACGACTATTGGGTTTTTATGCCTATGCAGACCGCTAGAGAGATCTACGATGTAGAGGAAGGCGCGCAACTCATCTTTGTTCAAGTCTCAGATCCGGAATACTCTGAGCAGGTTGCGGATGAGATAGAAGCCTTGTTTCCGCCTTTCCAGATCAGTGTTTTGGTGCCCATAACCTTCATCCGTCAAGTAGATCGAATTCTTAATCTCATCCAAGTATTTCTCATAGCTATAGCCTCCATAAGCCTTGTCGTCGCAGGTATTGGTATCATGAACATAATGACCGTCTCGGTCATAGAAAGAACACGGGAAATAGGCATCATGAAAGCCATCGGCGCGAGAAATAGAACGATGCTTTTTATGTTTCTAAGCGAGGCAGCGTTGATCGGCTTAACAGGAGGGGTCATCGGAGTTCCAACCGCTTACGGGCTTTCATACTTTCTGAGTTTTGCCCTAACACGTTACATGCAACAGCAACAACAAACCGGCAACGGCTCTTTCTTCAGCGGCTCGCAAGAGGGACAGACAGGCTTTTCACCCGTCTTTTCATTAGAGTGGACGATAGTGGCCATCATATTCGCGATTGTCATTTGCATCGTCTTTGCTCTTTATCCTGCCAGAAAAGCGTCAAAGCTAGATCCTGTTAAGGCGTTGAGATACGAGTAGATCTTTCAGGACGACGGCTCATAAAAAAATTTATATTCAACGCGATCATCCTTCAAGACCAATAGCTTGCCAGAACAGCACCGTGTACTCTGTAGCTTCTCGCTACATTCTTGCATGGCACTCAATTTTGGCAGCTAGTACCCCTAGCTAAGGAATGAATGGGAGAAGAAAATTGAAAATAAAGGATCTAAGAAACGGAATGAAACGAGTAGACGTGGAAGCGGAAGTTCAAGAGAAAGGAGCAACCCGCGAAGTCATGTCAAGATACAGGAATGAAAAATATCGCGTAGCAAACGCAGTCATAAGCGATGACACTGGACAAATAAAACTTACGCTGTGGAACGATCAGATAGAGCAAGTCAGTGAAAAGGACAAGATAAAGATTGAAAATGGCTACGTGAGCTCTTTCCGCGGAGAAATCCAACTCAATGTCGGCCGATACGGAAAGCTAACAGTCCTGTAAACTCTCTAAACTCTATGTCAGACTACTTATGAATGAGTTGAAAAGAGGTGAGAGAATGCATTATGAAAAGCGTAGAAGAGGCGGCAGAAACTTTGGTCCAAGACGTTTCCCTCCAAAACCTGTTGAAATAGGAAAGGAATACGATGTTGAAATTCAGGAACTCAGTCGTAGAGGCGAAGGAATAGCTCGAATCAAAGGCTTAGTTTGCTTTGTGCCAGACACGAAGCCCGGCGATCATGTAAGAATACGCATAACAAGAATAAGCAGAAGATTCGCTGAAGCAGAAGCCATTGGAAAGGCAGAGGAAAAGCCTGAGGAAGAAGGGGAAACTGAAGCAGCTGCAGAGGAAGGTGAAACAACGGAAGAAGTTGCTGAAGAAAGCGAAGTCGAAGAAGACGAAGGAAGCGAATGAAAAAGAAACGGTAAGCTGCATTCTTCCTGCATTTCCTTAACGATTTTGGTTCGCTCTTTTTTCTGAGCTGTGCTCAGCTAGGCTACAAACTAGTTTCCTCGTAGCTTATAGAAAGCTTTTTCACAGGAAATCTTAAGATTGAGGCAATAAGAGGTGAAGCAAGGTGGACCGTGAAGGTTTCTTCAGAGACCCAGTAGTTCACATGAAGCTTAGAAGTCAGATGACTGTCAATCAACTGATTCAAGAGTTCGGCAAATCGGGATCTTTCGGAGCGGGCCGTATGGCACAGGCCTGCGAAGTTTATGAACGTATGATTAGAGATGAAGAATGCACAATCTTTCTCGCTGTGGCGGGAGCTGTTGTTCCAGCGGGCTTACGATCAATTGTTGCGGACCTAATTCGAAGTAGATTTGTCGATGTTGTCGTAACCACGGGTGCTAACATGGTTCACGACTTGCTTGAGGCTATGGGAGGGCATCACTACAAAGGGCATTGGAACGTGGATGATTCATTGCTTTACAAGTATCACACATACCGCATTTACGATATTTTTGTACCTGAAGAGGATTTCATGAAAGAAGATTCCAAGCTAACTGAAATGTTCGACGAAATTGCAGAAGAGAACAAGGGCCGCATTTTCTCCTCAAACGAGCTTATGGCTGAGATCGGCAAACGTGTCAAGGATTCAAATTCGATATTAAAGGCTGCATACGAAGCAGAAGTGCCCATATTCGTCCCAGCAGTTCGTGACTCTGAATTCGGCTACATCCACTGGCTTCATGCGTCCCGTACACCATCAAACGAGGTTCTCCAATTGGACGCGTTTAAAGAGGTGTCAGACATCATAGAAAAAGCAGCCAAGTCGACTCGACTCGGCATGATAGTGCTCGGAGGAGGAGTGCCTCGAAATACGGTGCAACATACAGCAGCAATAGCGAGAAAGGGCATTGATCATGCAATTGTTATCACTATGGATCGGCCGGAGACGGGTGGGCTTTCGGGCTCCACTTTGAGGGAGGCTACGAGTTGGGGCAAGATAAAGCCGCGTGCCGACAAGGTCACAGTGATAGGAGATGCGCTAATCGTTTTTCCAATTGTGGTCGCTTCTGTTCTTGAACGTTTGGGAGACAATTTTATCAGGAGAGGAAGATGAAGGAAAAATCGACATCCGAAGAGAGATACTGCGGAAACTGCTATCATCATTGTGTTTATGAATATCCAGATCAGGTTTTCTGCATGTTCCACTTCTTGAAGCGGAAGGATCCAGTGTTCTCTACGTTAGATGCCTGCGAGAACTGGGGTCCAGACTACCAAGCATGTTTCTGTGTTGAGGAAGCCTTGAGGAAGCATCGTGGCAAGGTTGAAAGGGATTTTCAGAAGTAGGCTACTGTGAAGGAAAAGGGTTTTTAGAAAGGGAGGGAGGATGGCTAAGTCTTTTTTTTGCGTCTTCTGCTGGTTTTCTTCTTTCGCGTCCTCTTCTTTGTTGATGTTTCCTTTGGTTTCTCTGGTTCTTCTTCTGGTTCGGTTTTTGGTTGTTCTTCCGGTTTAGGCGATATTTTAGGCGGCGGTGGAGGGGGTGTCGACATTGAAGTTGAGGTTGCTGTCTCTTTCGGTCTCGCTATGTATCCCAGCCCTATGAAAACTATTCCGAGAACAGCTAGAGCGTAGATGTAAAGTTGTGTTTCAGCTAGAGCAGCGGCGTAGGTGTAGATTGCTATTATGAAGCATATGACGGCTACAGCGTATAAGGCGTAATCTGATCTCATTCTATTCTACCTCTTACATTCCATACGTTTTCGCGGAAATGGTTTAAATAACTTTCTGACGTTTTCCTGTCGTTTTTAGAATGTTTAAGCTGTTTTGATCAAGATTTCAGCAATCTAGTGTAGAACAGGCCTGTTATGTCGGCTTGCTGAACCACTTCTCGAGGCTTGCTTGTTTCTTGGACTTGAAAACATGTCTCATTCTCTGCACAACAGTTTCCACGCGTTTCTTAGTGAAATCCCTTTGACTGCATAGAAAGTGAAAAAGCGCTTCTTCGTCTAAGGACCCGTAGCTGAGATCGTATTCTGGCGTTATCTCTGGATGGAGATATACTTCCCTAACCTTTTCGAGTTGCGGCGGGATTTTTGACAAAAATCCACTCGGCAGATCCTCTATTCTCCCGTAGTCCTTAACGAGCTTGAGAGCAGTCTTTGGTCCTACCCCTTTCATTCCCTTGTTGAAGTCTGTCCCAACCAAGATTGCTAAATCCACAAGTTGTGAACGGGTGATTCCGTGATGAGAGAGAAAATCGCTTAGGTTGATGAGTTCAGGCTTTAGCGGTCTCGTTATGCCTTTGCTCGGCAGATACTCCTTTCCTTGGATTGTCAGAAACCGCAGCAAGCTTGGCGCCCCAAACAGAAGCGTATCATAGTCCTTGCTGCTTGCGGCCCAGACATCGCCATGCCTAGCCATATAAGCTGCTTGAGCCTCTGCTTCGCTTGGAGCCTGTACACAGGGAATCCCGAGTAGCGTGAGGAGCTTCTTAGCATCATCTATCATACTTCGCGTTAGCCGGCTGGTCATAACTGCTTTTGAAAAGGCTTCGGCGTAGTCGTGGGCTTTCAATGCTTGTTGCCATTCTCGGAGGGCTTTCTCTCGGTTTTCACGCCTCTTTTTATTTTCTCTATCTTTCAACTCTGGTGGTTGTCCGTCGAATACAAAGGCGAGGTCTATGTTGAAGTCACGCATTAAACGGGTGGAACGAAACATCAAGCCGGCAAGATGGGATGTGATGTTTCCTCTTGAATCCTTTAGCGGTGTTCCGTCTCTTGTTCGTATGATGGACAGAAATTGGTAGAGGTAGTTGTTGGCGTCTACAGCGAGGCTTTTGCCTCTTAAATCGCCTAGAGTGAGAGTCTGCTTGATTATTATCGGGGTTAGGTTGACGCCCAAGATTTTTTCCCATACCTTACGTGTATATGTATAGTTGGGTGTTAAGGTTTTTACGAAGGTTACCAGTATAGGCATTTGGAGCCCGGTAGTGTAGTGGACAAGCATAGAGGGCTTTGGACCCTCTGACGAGAGTTCGAATCTCTCCCGGGCTACCATCCGCTAGATACGAATTTATACCATTTTTGGGTTGACGTTTTGCAGCTCCTTCATTATGGCTTTCTTTAGGACACAGCGTAGCTCTTGGATTTCAATCTGCTCTCTTTCCCAAAAACTCTTCTGGATGAGAGGCGAAATAATAAACTCCTTTACCATCTTTGCTAAACCTTCCTTCGTTTAGTAATCCTAGCTTTCTGGGCTTAGTCCCCGTAGCGATGACTACAACTTTTGATCTATATTTATTATTGGTGGTATTTCTGTCAGATCTCGATTCACATTCAGGACAATCACACTCTTGACTGTGACACCAACGAATCTAAGATGACGCAACCAATTCCTGACCAATTCTATTGCCACTATACTCTCAGGAAAGGGTAATTTAGAATAGTTTTATTTGGATAAAGAGTAGCAAGGAGACCACCAATTCTGTCTGCCTCCAGAAGCAGAACCTTCAAGCGCCTGGAAGCACACATAATCGCTGTATTTAATCCTGCAGGACCACCACCAACTATAATAACATCGAAATCTTCTTCTTCAGACATTTCTCACTGCGTTCTTAGGTTATATACCCTGTATCTGGTAGGGTTTGAGATTTAAGGTGATTCACAGACATACACTGCGCTGAAAGTTATTCGTAGATCATAAGAATTGCTCGTGTGCAGTACAACTGGAAATCTCCCATTTATCAGTAAAAGCACTCTTTTTCCATGCTAAAAAGTTTTAGTAATTCACACATTCTAGACTATGAAATATTTTGGGCAAAGGGAGGATTTCTCGACCCAAAAAGAAACTTGAATGTCCTTCACGCCTGGTATTTGTGCGATCTCATGGGTCATGGACATCAGGTGTTGAAAGTCCCTTGCCACTCCGATAGCTAGCAAGTCATGATCTCCAACAGTTTTTGTAGCCAGAATTATGTTTGGCATTGAAATCAGTTTATCTAGAATTAGTGACGAATCGACTGGATTAGCCTCATTTCCTAGTATATGTAGAGATGTTGCATCAATGAGAAATGCAGTCATGCAATGGTACCCAACTTTCTTCGGATTAATTACTACAGTTGATCCTCGAATTACACCATCCTCTCGTAGTTTTTGATACCTATTTATAACCGTATCAGGAGATATTTTGAGTTCTTCAGCGATTTTTCGGAAAGACATACGAGCATCACCGGTTAGTTTCTCGATTATGTGTAGGTCAATTTCATCCATCAAAGTCACTACTCTCTAAGATGTTTAAATTCAAAATTTTCAGGGCACAATAATATTTCATCAACCCATATGGTAGTAGTTACATTTCTAACCAGAGGGTGTCCCTTTACAAGCTCCTTAATTTGACTGAGTTTGCCAACATTCTTGAGAACTGCAATGCAGAAAATGTCTTCTCTACCAATAGAAGTAGTGAAGAAGACAATTTCTGGGATAGTCTGGATCAATTCAATAACCTCGTTGAGACGCGGAAGGCTTACCTCTATACCTATACTCGCAACACAGTCATATCCGAAGCTTTTCGGATTCAATAGTATGGTTGTTCCTCTGACAATCCCTGCTTTTTTCATCTTTTTGAATCTCTTGCTTATCGTGTCAGTTGAGACATTGCTATTCTTTGCGATGTCGGTGAAATTGTGACGGGCATCTCTCTGAAGGGCTCTAAGAATATTTATGTCAATATTATCAACCTGTGAACCATGAACCATGAGAATCCCTTTTTCTGAAAAGTTGTGTCTAGGGCTTATAAATTATACGATTCTTGAGGAAAAATCTTACAGTATCGAATGAAATGCTTATGTTTTGAAGCTACTCTACACTTTCGCTATAATATGGCAAACTATCTTAGACTGTCGAAAACTACGCCTATCTTTCAAACAAAAGTAATAAATATCAGGCGACCATTCTTAAAATGTGTGATGTCGGTTGCAGATAACAGAGTTCATCAAAAAGATTGAAGACAGAAGGAAAACAGGAGAGTTGAGCAGGAAGAGGGTTGCTTGTGCTCACTGTGGAACTACATGGGTTGAGCTAGTTGGTTTGGTCGTTGGACAAAAAGATGGGACAGAGGATCTATGTCTTCGAATTGGTATGGAATCCGATAATTGCCAATCTTGTAGATACAGACCTCTAGAATGTCGAGAATGTGGCTCAAAGGATGTTTATGAAATAGCATTAGCTGAGGGAGCTTCTGAGGAAGCATCGCTAAGCTTCAAAGGCATACGAAAAGTTTCCAGAGATTCAGACAGTAAAACATCATGAAAACCCCACTCTCGCGATATAGAAAGTGGATAATTAACATCAGGGAGTCATAAGTTTGACGGAAAACGCCTTAGAGCATAGTAAAGTCGACAAGATTATTGAAAGCTATTCTTATGAAAAATCAGCATTAATCGCTGTATTGCAAGAGATTGAAAATTCGTACGGTTATCTCCCGCCTTGGACGTTGAGGCATGTATCCGAGAAACTTAAAGTTCCTCTGATTCAAGTTTATGGTGTCGCTTCCTTCTACGATGCATTTCACTTGACACCCCGAGGCAAACACCTCATCCGTGTTTGTCTAGGAACAGCATGTTACTTGAGAGGTTCAACTCGGATTCTTGAGGCTTTGGAAAGAGAGTTGGGCATAAAAGATGGCGAGACAACACCTGACCTAGAGTTTAGTATTCAATCAGTTCGGTGTCTTGGTGCATGCGCATTGGCGCCTGTCATGATCATTGATGAGCATTACTTCGACAAGATAACCCCGACGAAAATCAATAGTGTATTAAAATGGGTACAGGGAAAAAATGAGAAAAGTTAGAACTCGCCAAGAGCTTGTAGCTCTGCAAAATTCTTTACTGGAAAACAGAGATCCGAATAAGTCCTGTGTGAGAGTATGCGTCAGTACGGGGTGCCGCGCACGTGGTAGTTTAGACGTTCTCGAGGCTTTTCGAGACGAAGTCACGAAACAAGGTTCTGAAATCGATGTAGATATCAAGCAGACGGGATGTCATGGTTTCTGTGAAAGAGGTCCTGTGGTTGTAATGGGACCCGAAGAAATCTTCTATCAAGGAGTAAAACCAAGTGATGTTTCTGAAGTTGTTTCAAGGACATTACACAAAGGGGAAGTCGTTGACAGGCTTTTATATGTAAATCCTGCAACGCATCAGAAAGTTCTTTGTGAAACTGAAGTGCCTTTCTACAAGATGCAGACAAGACGAATTCTCGCTAACAACNNCTATCAGGCTCTCGCGAAAGCTATTACAGCAATGTCTCATGAGAAAATCATTGAGACTGTCGAAAAGTCTGGGCTCCGCGGTCTTGGCGGTGGAGGTTTTCCCACTGGGCGAAAATGGAGATCGTGCCGGGAAGCCGAGGGAGATATCAAATTCGTGATCGGAAATGGCGACGAAGGTGACCCTGGGGCCTTCAGTGACAGAAGCCTAATGGAAGCGAATCCCCACAGCATTCTGGAAGGAATGATCATAGGGGCTTACGCAATTGGAGCGAATCAAGGTTACCTTTATGTTCGTGCCGAGTATCCCCTAGCATTGAAGCACCTCCAGATAGCAATCGACCAAGCAGAGGAATATGGATTTTTGGGAAACAGCATATTCAATTCTAGGTTCGATCTAGAGATCAAGATAGTTCGTGGTGGAGGCGCATTTGTATGTGGCGAATCTTCTGCGTTAGTCGCTTCTATAGAAGGTAAAGTAGGTGAGCCAAGAGCGAAATACATCCATACAGTTGAGCGGGGCTTATGGCGCAAGCCGACGAATCTGAATAATGTTAAGACGTGGGCTTGTATTCCTTTGATTATTAATAATGGTGCGGATTGGTATGCAAAAATTGGAAGCGAAAAGTGTAAAGGAACAGCAATTTTCTCTCTTGTTGGAAAAGTGAACAATACAGGTCTCATTGAAGTGCCAATGGGAACTCCACTCAAGGAGATCATTTACGACATAGGTGGAGGGATACTTGAAGACAAGAAGTTCAAAGCCGTTCAAACAGGTGGTCCTTCCGGCGGATGTATACCTGAAGAACTTCTCGATCTTCCAGTGGATTTCGATAAGTTAGCTGAAGCCGGTTCAATGATGGGATCTGGTGGTATGATCGTCATGGATGAAGCCACATGTATGGTTGATGTAGCGCGGTATTTCCTTGACTTCTTGCAGTATGAATCCTGTGGTAAATGTGTTCCTTGCCGAGAAGGAGTCAGAAGGATGCTTGAGATCGTAACCGACATAACCAAGGGTCACGCCGAGAAGGAGAATTTAGAGCTCCTTCAAGAGTTGGCGGAGATGGTAAAGGATTTTTCTCTATGTGGTCTTGGTCGGACATCTCCAAACACTGTCCTATCAACTTTGAAGTATTTCCAAGATGAATACCAAACTCACGTGAAAGACAAAAAGTGTATGGCAGGCATCTGCAAAGACCTTATTGAGTATTTTATTCTTGAGGACAAATGCACAGGATGTGGAGCCTGTTTGAAGCTCTGTCCTCAACAGGCTATACAAGGCGAACCAAAGAATCCTCACGCCATAGACCCCAGCAAATGTATTAGATGTGGTGTCTGTCGAGATGCTTGCCCATTTGAGGCGATATTGGTAAGGTAGGAAGTGATTAGATGGTAACTCTCACAATTGACGGAGTAAAAGTTCAAGCCGAAGAAGGTTCGACTATACTTGAAGTCGCTGGATTCTATGGGTTCAACATCCCAACCTTATGCTATCACGATGAGTTGACTCCTTATGGCGCTTGTCGTTTGTGTATGGTAGAGGTTGACGATGGAAGAAGATCTAGACTAGTGACCTCTTGTTTATACCCTGTTAGGGAAGGAATACATGTAAAAACGCATTCGCAGAGATTGGTAAAGGGGCGGAAGTTGATACTGGAATTGTTAATTGCCAGATGCCCCAATTCGAAGACCCTGCAAGACTTGGCCTCTAAAATAGGGTTGGAACATGTAAGATTCAAGATGGATAGCAAAGACTGCATCCTTTGTGGGTTATGTGTAAGGATGTGTGCTGAGCAAATGAGGAGTGGGGCGATAGGTTTTGTAGGCAGAGGGCAAGAGAGAGAGGTTATTACCCCATTTCGTATGTCCAGTGAAATATGTCGCAACTGCGGAGCCTGCATGTATATTTGCCCTGTAGTTGAACTGCAGTGCCAAGGGAAAAAGTATCCAGGAGAGCTCTGTAACTCTTGTCTTGTCATATCTCCGCAATGTGTAGAAAAGTATGATCAAATCATGTGTACTCTAGACTCATGTGGAGCCTGTGTGCAAAAGGAGGAAAAATAGTATGACCTTTTCAAAACCAAACAGAAGTCCAGCAACTCTAACTAAGAATAGAACCGATCCATGTCCTGTCAGCGGGCTTTGCGTCACTTGCATAGATGGATGCCCTGGTCCATGCGAAGTTGCAAAGTCCGCCATAAGAGGTAGTGAAGTCATTTACCCAGCGCCTTTCGGTGTAATAACCACTGGGTCGCAAAAGAACTATCCAGTGAACCTTTCGCACTTCAACATCATGGGAACAACCGTAGGTGCTATTGGCATTGAAGCCGACAGCGATAAAGCCATATTTCCCAATGTTGACTTGGAAACTAAGATAGGGCAAGGTGAAGGCATAAAACTAAAGGTTCCATGGTTCACCTGTGGACTTGGATCTACAAAAATCGCTAAAGATAACTGGAAAGAATTGGCTATTGGTGCGGCAATTTCAGGAACAATGCAAGTAATAGGCGAAAATGTATGTGGCATGGATATTAACTCAAGATTCAACAATGGAAAAGTTACTCATTCTCCGGAATTGGAATGGAGAGTGAAAGCCTATAATGAATGGAAGGAAGAAGGCTATGGTGCGATTGTTGTTCAATCCAACATAGAAGATACGAAGCTTGGCGTTCTTGAATATGCAATGTCAGATTTAGAAGTAGACGTTGTTGAACTGAAGTGGGGCCAAGGAGCCAAGGATATTGGTGGCGAAGTTAAAATCAGAGATCTGGCCAAGGCTCAGCTTCTGAAGAAAAGAGGATACATAGTTATCCCCGATCCTGAGAATCCTGACATTATTGAAGCGTTCAAGAAAAAGCACTTTAAAGAATTCGAAAGGCACTCTCGGGTTGGCATGGTTACAGAAGAATCTTTCACTAACAGAGTGAAAGAGCTCAAAGACTTAGGCGCGAAGTATATTTTTCTGAAGACAGGAGCTTACAGACCAGCTGATGTGGCAAGAGCTGTAAAATTCTCGTCAAAGGCTAAGATCGACTTACTTACTGTTGATGGTGCGGGTGGCGGAACTGGAATGAGTCCTTGGCGTATGATGAATGA
>JABAOC010005159.1_pt2 | contig 24128 bp, 27 predicted proteins | sample 7062161 | NCBI WGS metagenome assembly JABAOC01 (sample SAMN14538625, study PRJNA623070) | marine sediment metagenome | biome: marine biome [ENVO:00000428]; feature: marine pelagic biome [ENVO:01000023]; material: deep marine sediment [ENVO:00002113] | place: India: Gulf of Khambhat ... | reverse complement strand
GCTGACCATAGGTATGTACCTGTGATTTCACGAATTCCATGATGACCAACTGTGACACCGTCAAAACTTCTCTAAGTTGGCTATGCTAACATAACCCTTCTGCCGTAGGTTTCGACTATACAAGTATCGATGCAAATATCGAAACTAGCCCTTAAAATCGGAATCTACAGTTTCCGTATGGCTGCAAGAATTATCGCTTTTGAGCGAGGAGTTTTTAGTCAGAAGACTGCATTAGAAGATTAGGGAATAGAGGAATGGTTGAGAAAAAGGACGTNNTGAAGGACAAGCTTCCCTTGACGAGGTTTCTGAAGGGCTTAACATAGCGAAGTATGGTCCTGACTCCGCTTATGCTGCACTCCAAGCTTTAAAGGCAGAGGGAAGTGTTGAAAGGAAAGGGGAAATGTGGGTTCTAACAACTGCTGTTGAACCAGTTGTACCTGAGAGGAAGCTGAAAGAGAAGGTTGCTGCTGCTGTCAAAGAAGAAGGAGAGGCAGCACCTGATGTAGATAAAATCGTTCAGGCTATGGCTAAGACATTGGCCAGCGCCATGAAAGAGGCACGAGAACCGGCAAACGAGTGGGAGCTTGCCACGAAACCTATGACTACTGAAATTGTACGCAAAGAAAAGAAGCTGAGCACTCTGGTTTTGCGGCCAAGCGCCGCGGAAGAGGCGAGGAAAACCTTGACAGCCCTTTCAACTGGAACTTTTCTCGATTACTTGTTCTTCACACCAGAAGGAAAACCTCTGAACGGTCTGCCAATTGTAGGTCAATTCGCCCTCACAGGTTTGCCAGGCGCAGGAAAATCTATTCTTGTAGAAGAAATCGCCGTAAACGCTTCTTCTGACGGAAAGAAGGTTCTATATGCTACAGCAGAAGACACGTGGCAAAGCCCAACGCCTCGCTTTGACCTGCAGTCGCGGATGAAACAGAAAGCTGACTTTCTAGAAAAAAGCTGGGAGGAAATTCAGGAGAATCTCTTTGTGCTGGACACTGTTATGTTTCCAGAGCTGCGGGACTGGAATACCTTTGCAGAGACGTACCGCTACGTTATAGAAAGAGAAAGCATTGACCTAGCAATCGTCGACTCCGTCACCGTCCTCGAATCTTACAGAGGTGCACTCAAATATCGCGTCATGGAGTTGGCCAGGCACAACCAGATGAAGGGAGTCACATGTATCTACGTAAACCAGCGCAGCAAAGAATCATGGGACAGCTACGAAATGGCAGGCGGCATCGGACTGGCCCACAATCTTGACGGCACCATAATTGTAGACTATGGGCGCGTCTACTGGAAAGATCAGCAAGTAGACTTGGAGGTAAAGAGAGGCGAGTTCGTCAGGATAGCACGCGTCTTGGACTGTAGAATGTGCAATTTCGAACGTGATAGAATTCGCATTGACATCACAAATGAAGGCTTAGTGAGACCTGTAGAGTCTTTCCCGAAACCTTCCGAATAAATGCATTACTCCAATCTTTTCATCATTAAAGGAGACATTGGGCTGGAAACCCTATGACCATTTAATGTCATAAGCTGCTACGGAAAAAGAACCAATGCCAATTATTGATCGTGATACGCTTCGACGAAGAGCCATGCTGCTTGTCGGAATCGGCGAAGCTTGGAATGTCCTGGAAGCCGGAGTGGCACTGTGGGCAGCTATCAGCACGCATAGTGTAGCTCTCCTAGCCTTTGGTTTGGACAGCTTGATCGAAGTCTTTGCCGGGCTTGTGCTTATCCGGCGATTTGGCAGAGAATGGGGGCAAGGAGAGGAAGAAGCCGCTGAAAAGAGGGCTCTGAAGCTAGTGGGAATCAGTTTTTTTCTGTTAGCAGCGTACATTCTAATTCAATCATCAGTTACTCTTCTAGGCTTGCTTCCCGAACCTCGCAAAACCCTTGTAGGCATCGCCTTAGTAGTAGGAAGTGCACTTGTCATGACCATACTTTTCTGGATGAAGTCAAGAATAGCAGAAAAGCTAAACTCTCGTGCCCTTCATGCTGAAGCCGTAGAAAGCCTGATGTGCGACCTGCAAGATCTCACAGTGCTCTTAGGACTTGGGCTCAACGCTCTCTGGGGCTGGTGGTGGGCTGACCCTGTTGCAGCTCTAGCCTTAATTCCCTTCTTAGTGAAGGAAGGATGGGGAAGTGTCTTCACAGGAGACTGAGTACTGCGTGCCCCAACATTTTTTAGAGAAGCAGAATCATTATGAAAACACAGCCTCCCACAACTTTTAGATGAGAAGAAACACATGCCGATAGTCAAACCGCCCTCCTTTAACGAACTTGTCAAAACATATGGCAGTCCAAAAGCTGCCGTTCTCCATCTGTTAGAATCAGGATACACCCCTGAAGACATTTCATGGAAAATGCCCGTTCCGTACTATCTAGTACAGCTCTACAGAAACGGAGTTGAACCCGCCAAACCGACACAATTCTCCAGCATCACAGAAGTCTATGAACGCCTCGCCCTTCTCAGAAGCAAGAAAGGCAAAGAAACCATGCTGGTCAAACTCCTCAAAAGACATGATCTTGACCTAGAAACGAAGACAAGACTGGCTTTAGGAAAAATCGTTGACGAAAGCCTCAGAATAGGACCAGGCGTCATTGAAAGAGCCCTCAGCGTCGCCACAGGAGCAAGCACCAAACAAGTGAAGAAACTCCTTGTTGACTATGGAGAATACGGTGAGGTTGCCTTCCTACTGCTCAAGCCCAAGAAGCCAAAACTCACAGTGGGAGAAGTCTACGAGTCCATTAAGCTTCTACCGGAACTTGACAAGGTCAAAGAACGTGACCACCTAATCACCAGTCTTCTAGAACTAGCCGCACAGCAAGAAGGAAAATACATAGTCCGACTTCTTCTCTTTGATCTGAAACTCGGCTACCATCACAGGACCGTAATTCGCGCCGCTGCAAGAGCCTACGACGTGCCAATAGAGCTAATTGAAGGCGCTTGTGCCATCGTAGGCCTAACAGAGGGTATAATGCTGGCTCCTAAAGGCGCTCTCGCCCTCGAAACAATCAAACTACGTCCAGGTCAATTTCTCAAACCTCAACTAGCCCACCTGTACCAACCTGAAAAAGTAGTGTATCCAACATTAGTTGAGTACAAATTAGATGGCAGCAGACTTCAGATTCACAAGTGGGGAACACAAACTCGGCTGTATTCGCGGCGGGGAACGGAAAAAACAGAGACGCTTCCTGAAGCAGCAGAGATCGGCAGGAAGTTTAACGTTCAAAGCTGCATCGTGGACTGTGAGGTCATAGCCGTAGACTCTAGTGGGCATCCCCAGCCGTTCCAAACTCTGCTTGAAAGAACAGTTCCCAAGAAGCTTTCTACAGAAGAATTGAAGAATAGAAAGAAAAAAGTGGGGGTCACCGTTCGCGTCTTTGACATAATATATGTGAACGGAAGAGAGCTCACAGATTTGCCTCTCTTTGAAAGAAGAAAATATCTGGCCGAAGTTGTTCCACAGGAATATCTGGTTGAAGGCAAAGAATGCCAAGACGAAGTTGAACTAATGGGCTTTTACGAAGAAGCTTTGCGGCGGGGCTACGAAGGCATCGTTGTTAAGAACTTGAACTCGCCCTACGAGTTCGGACAAAGAACCTATACTTGGTTAAAACTGAAACCCGAACGTGACACAATTGATTGTACATTAGTGAAGGCTTTGTACGGCAAAGGAAAGAGGGCAGGCTTGTATTCGTCTTTTCTAATGGCTGTTCGAGATCCAGCTGAAAAGAAGCTCTACACCATAGGCAAGGTTTCAAACCTGTCTGAAGATGTCATGGAAGAGCTTAGAAGAGTGGTGGAAAGCACAAAAAGGAGCCAAGATGGAGAAGGAGTTTTCATAAAACCTTCAATTGTGGCGGAAGTAACATATCAAGAAATTCAGATAGCTGAGGATTATACAAGCGGCCATGTATTACGAGTGCCTAAGGTTGTTCGTTTCAGGCCTGAAAAGAGCGTCGATGAGATTGACACCTTGGAGAAGCTGAAGAAACTGTACGAGCTGCAATATGAACGGCAAACCGCTCAAACTTTATAGTTAAGCCTTCTCGCCACTGGTCTCAAAACTCTACTCTCAGTCTTCCTCTCAAAGCTATTCTGCATCCATCAAATTCGGAATAGTAAGCAAGTACTCCAACTCCCTTCTCTGCTGCTCTGCGGAGAACCGCTGCGAATTTCGGATCGACCTCGTCATTTGGAGAGAAAACCGAAGCATCATTTCTCTGAACAATAAACAATATGCAGCTCCTGTAGGCTTCCTCTCGCGCTTCGATAAGATGTTCGACATGTCGCCTTCCTCTCTTTGTAACGGCGTCTGGAAACAAAGCCCTGTTATCCCTCACAAGTGTACAAGACTTCACTTCTAGAAAACAAGGTTTCAGGTTGCCTGTTAAGAAGAAATCAAACCTTGTATGATTAAAGCTGTATTCAGGCTTTATATCCGTGTAACCCTTGAACTCTGGGATGCCCTCGTTTTTCAAAGCTAACGAGACCAGCCTGTTGGGAATGCGGGAATCTACAGAGACTATTTGACCCCCATGGAAAACTCCGACTAAATCGAAACTGGTTTTCCTGCTTTTTTTATTCACTTTCCTAAGGAGAACCTTTATTCTTGGCTTCAGCAGCTCATGCATCCTTCCAGGATTAGGAACAAAGCTAAGTATTATATTGTTATCCATCTTCACCAAAGCTAAGAAGCGATTTGGTCTCTTCAGAAAAGTCGCGTTTACAAGTTCTCCTTTCAGTCTCACTTCACTTATCAAGCTTCATCCCGTTTCTTGTTGTACGCTTCTGAGCTTCTACGTTTCTATTTTTTCGAGGTTGAGGCTTTCTGTTTTTCGCAATGTTTATAACAGTGTTATAGATCTAACCCCTACGAATACAGAGGAGACATTTTATGAGTAAAAGTGATCGCAAAAAACTAGCTATCGTTGTTCAAGGTGGTACCATGGACAAACTATATTGTGCATTTATCTTATCTTCAACGGCTGTGGCGATGGACATGGAAACACATCTATACTTTACCTTTTGGGGCTTGAATGCACTAGTGAAAGGAGCAATGGAGAAAGCAGGTTTGCCAGCGACATACAAACATCTGGAGGAACAAATGAAAAAGAACATAAAGCGAATCAATTATCCAACGCCTTACGAAATGCTCAAACGGCTAAAACAATCTGAGTTGTTCAAGATTTACGCATGCAGCCCAACCATGCAAATGTTTAATGTAAAACAGGAAAACCTGATCCCCGAAGTGGACGAAATAGCAGGCGCTGCAACATTCCTTGAAATTGCTGCAAAAGCAGACATAACGCTCTTCATCTAACATGCCATTTGAAGACACGCCATTCACCTTTTTTATGCATCTTCCAAGCGTGGAGCATTTTAGCCAGAAGCACCTTTTATACTTGTGATTGGAGAGCTACAGGGAATGCAAAGAGTTTTAGTGATCACAGGAACACCAGGCGTCGGCAAGTCTTCCGTGTCAGGCTTTTTGGTTTCTCGTCTAGGCGGCGTACACGTTAACTTGAGCGATTTGGTCAAAGAGGAGAAATTGAGTTGGGGTGTAGACAGAGAACGGAAGACTTTGATTGTCGACGAAAACAGGACTTCCAAGCGGGTTGGAGAGATTATTAGGCAATCTGAAGGTTACGTCATTATTGACGGGCATTTTGCTGTTGACATAGTAGCGGTTGAGAATGTTTTGTTGGCTTTTGTTTTGAGACGTAATCCTGATGAGTTAATGGATGTTTTGAGAGAGCGAGGTTTCAGTAAGACTAAGGTGATGGAGAATGTCGGAGCTGAGATCTTGGATGTCTGCTTGTTTGACGCCGTCAAGGCCTACGGGAAGAAGAAGATTTGCGAAGTTGATGTTTCAGGTAGAACTGTTGAGGACGTTGCTGAAGAGATAACTAGCATTGTTAAAGGTCGCAAGAAATGTCGTACAGGCGTTGTGGACTGGTTGACCAAGTTGGAGTTTGAAGGTCGCCTGGACGAATTCTTGGCTTCATTCTAGTATTTTCTCAGTTCTCGTCTAGTTAGGAGAAGTATGTTTTTCCTGTTAGCGTAGGCCTTCGCGTGGCTGCTGAACTTTTCTGACGCCACAATGGGCTTTCTAAGGCCAACATCCTCCGACGCCTTGTCCAGATTTATGACCACATTAACGCCAACCGTGCGTTTCCAGTTGAGGATCTTGACAACACGGTGTTCATTTGATTTGCTTATCAGGAGGTCGAATTTGCGAGGAATGCCAGAGTTGCCTTCTAAAGTGATATTAGGCTCTGTTTTGTAGCCCTTTTGCTGGAAATATTTTTCAGCAAGTGAGTTTAATGAAGCAGGGGGCACTTTGATTCTTCCCTTTGCCAATATCAAATGCTCATTATTTTTCTCTTAAAGCCGCTATTGACACTGATCTGATTTCCAAATTCAATATCAACAGTCTGTACTGACTACGTTCAATTAGAATATGGTTCGAGATTTAAATGTGCTTCGCACGTGAGTGGGAAAATCAACACTCATCTACCGCAGACGGGCAAGGCTCAGCCACTAGTATTCATCCAATTAATGCAGGATTTAGCTACTCAAAATTTCGCGTTTATCTATCCCTTTTGAACCATTTACAAGACCTTACAATAAGGCTTTTTTATTCGAAGGGAGGTATCTCTTCCTCAAGTGGCTGTGAGAAATGCGGAATGTAAATCTGGATGACTCAGTGCTTCAGAGGGCATCTTCTTTGTGTGAAGAAGGTTTTCGCAGGTTCAGTATATGTATTCGATTTTAGTTTGTGGTGGTTGCGGGAGATTACTAGTGGCGAATGCCCATGCTAAGAGTCGAACGTGTCCTTATTGCGGGGTCAAGGTGTGGTTAGCAAAAGCAAAGCGTATAGGAACCGCCGAGACTGCTAGGGAAGCATCAAAGTTGGTGCAGCATCTGAAGCTGAGGAAGACCTGAAGAGATGCGAAGTTTGGGTCTCTGGACTCGAGATGTGAGTCCCCGTCAAATTATCTAAGAAGTTCCATCAAAACTTCTTTAGCTCCACCTATTTTGTAGACATAATGCAGGTGTATCAGCTTTTTCAGCGCTTTAGCAAGCCAACCCTCTACGTGAACTCCGAAAATCTTTCCCAAAGCATACCGCCCACCTACGTTCAAGATGAGTCCACTGAACTTCGGAGCATAAATCGCTCTTCTGCCGCCTGTTACATCAGCACACAGATTCTCAGCAACTACTTCGGCTTGTTGCAGCGCAATCTCAATACACTGCGGAAGAACCTCACCAGTTTCTGGGTCAATAACAAGTGCGCAGTCACCAACTACATAAACGCGTGGGAAGCCAACAGCTTGGCAGAACTCGTCAACAACTACCCTGTTGCCTCTCCCAATTTTCAATCCGCTATCACCGACTACTTGGGAGCCTTGAACTCCACCTGTCCAGGCAAAGAAAGAACAGGCTATCTGGCTACCGTCATTTAGAACAATGAGGTTCGGTTTGACCTCAACAATGGATTTGCCCAGGACGAATTCCGTTCCCATCTGGGTCAAGATCTGAGCAGCTTTGCTCGAGAGTGTTGGGTTCCTCCAAGAGGAAAGCAACGTATTGGAGGCTTCGACGATAGTGACACAGCACTTAAGCTCATCAGCAATCTCTCCTGCCAATTCAACTCCAGTGAAGCCTCCTCCGCCCACCACGATTTTTGCATCCTTATTTTGCTCCATGATCCTTCTCAACTCATCTCTAATCTGAACACCTGTCTCCACAGAGCTAAGGCTCAAAGAGTTTTCTTTGGCTCCCTTTATTCTGTAGTAGTTCGGCTCGCTTCCGAGGGCTACTACAAGCCTATGATAAGGCACATTTCCCTTGTCCGTTTTCACTACTTTGTTTGCTAAGTCGATTTCATGTACAGTTGCCTGCAAGAACTTGATTTTTCTCTTCCGTATCAACCTGCTTATCGGTATGGTGAGTTCTGACACACCTTTGACATTTGTAACGATCTCATATGAAAGGTGTATATACTGGTGGTAATCGTTCCTGTCTATGAGGATGACCTGAACATCTTTTGAACGCTTCATCTTCTTTTCAAGCTTGAGACTCGTTAGCAGGCCTCCATAGCCGGCTCCAAGAATCACCAATTGCTTCAGTGGCAAACCATCCCTGTATAGATGGGTTTCCAGCAAAGCATATACGTTTTCTGTCTAACGGGGATGCTATCTAGGAAATTGCAACGTTCGCTACAACTTATTAGTTTAGCTCTGGATAGAAGCATGGAATGTCCATGAGAATCTTCGCCATTAAAACACCTCTCATAAAACCAGAAGACAATTTATCAGACATGCTTCTTCACGCCATTAGGAAACTTGGTTTGAAACTAGAAAACATGGATATCATAGCAGTGGCATCAAAAGCCGTAGCAACAACACAAGGACGCACGATCAGATTAGAGGAAGTCTCACCTTCTAAGGAAGCAAGAATTTTGGCTGAAAATCACTCTCTGGAGCCTCAGTTCGCCGAACTGGTACTGCGTGAAGCAGAAAAAATCTACGGAGGAGTCGAAAAGGCAATCCTCACATTGAAATATGGAATTTTAACCGTGAATGCTGGCATTGACCAGAAAAATTGTCCATCAGGCCAAGCTGTGTTATGGCCTTGTAACCCCCAACAGTCAGCTGTAGCTCTTCGAAGCGAAATAAGACGACGAACTGGGAAGAACGTCGGAATTTTGATCGTTGACAGTGAAGTGGCGCCGCTAAGGATGGGAACTAGGGGTATAGCATTAGCTGTTTCAGGTTTTAATTCAGTCAGAGATTGCAGAAGCGAAAAAGACCTCTTCCAGAAGCCTCTCTCAATCACCCGTCACGCAATAGCAGACGACCTGGCGTCCGCTGCTCATTTGCTGATGGGAGAAACAAATAAAAGAACACCATTCGTCCTGATCAGAGACGCTCCCGTCACGCTTACATTTGAAAAAGCTTCTGCAGAAAGAATGCAAATCCCATTTGATCAGTGCGTGTATGCATCGGCGTTCAAAATTCAACCACCAATCTCAAAGCCGTAGATTCTTAAGGCTTTCAACAATCCCACCCCGATTGCGGTTGCAGCAATAGTTATGAGCAATCTTTCGACAGGATACAGCCACATGAGAAGCTGCCAATCAGCCTTCCAAACAGCTACCTCAGAGATAAAACTTGGCCAGTAAATGACCTCAAACATTATGCTTCCAACAATGTGGCCGAAGAGAGTAGCTATAAAGAATACGATTCCCACTGCAAGGGCAAACGTAGACAAATTTCTGTCATCATGCAAAAACTCATTAACCTTCAAATGCAGCGGAGGGAGCAGAAAGGCCAAACCAGCAACATGCAACCATAGAAAAGGAGGCCACAGCCAAGCAGGTCCTACTACGGGATAGAAAGCTAGGACTAACAGCAAAGAGAGGTATAAAAGACTGCAAGCCAATTTCCTGCCGTCATAAAGCAAGCCTGTGCACATTGCCACGGCCACGTGAGGAAAAAAGCTCAGAGGCCCAAAAGGACCGCTTTGCCAAACAAAGGCCCCAATAGCTCCGCCAATCGTTATCGCAAAAACGCCAATGTAGGGACCGAGAATTATCCCGATCAAGGGAGCAATTACGTTTCCTGCCCGAATGAATGTACCTTGGCCACCAACTAATGGAAACAGAGGCCACGAAGAGAACACTGTGTAGAAGGATGCGAAGATCACGGTCAACGCTAGTTTTTTTGCCGAAAGAGCTGAGAATCCCCGTTTCATTTTGCATCCTTTAGGTGACAATACCTTCAAATCATTGTAAACATGCTTCAAGAAAGGAAGGATTCGCTGCTGGAACCGCTTCATGTTTGCAGGACTAAAACTTCATAGATTCCTCTCGGATACCTTCCTTCGTTACAATAAGAAAGTCAACTCCATTGCCGCTCATGGAGTCCCGGCTGATTGCCGATTTCATAGCACGAAGCACCATCTCCTTAGCCTCTTCTAGCTCCATGTCTTCTTTATAATTCTCTTCGAGAACTCCAACTGCAATCTCCGCTCCTGTACCCACTGCAGCATACTTATCTGGAAGTACGGAACCCAAAACATCTAGAACATAAATCGAAGCTCCACCTTCATCGACCCCGCCGATAATTGTCTGCGTAATCAAAGGGAACAAACGTCTGCCAAAAAGAAGATTCGACATAACTTTCGCCGCTGACCGAATGGAAATCTTCCTATTGGCATCCAATTTGAAAAGGTTCGCGTGAGCCTCCACTTCTCTTATTAGAATCTGCATATCCGAAACAAGCCCCGCACAAGCCGCGCCAATATGGTCTGCTATTTTGAAAACTTTCTTTCCAGCTTTACTCGTGACGAAATAGCCATAGGTCACTCGTTTTTCAGAGGCTAATATGACGCCTTTAGAAAAGACTATACCTAGAGTTGTTGCGCCAGGCATCAAATAATAGGGATATTGCTGATTTTGCTCGACCAAGTCATCGTCCTCCTGAAGTTTGGTTGATTATAGATTGCCTTACATTTAAAGTTAATCATGAAAACTCAAGACGAATTTGCTAGTTCGGCAGCGAGGAAAACTCTCAAAGTCTTGGCAAAACATTATTCTGCAGCTTGTGTGCATAAGTTGTGAGGAGCACTATGATTGACCTTCATATCCAAAAAATCGGCGAGTCATGGTGCGGTGTGGCTCTTGATGACGAGGATATTTTCGCCACAACCTTCGCTGACAGTGAAAAAGCCGTTTCAGAAAACCTGTTGGCAGAGTTGCCCTATAACAAGCCTTTCCGAACAGCCGAAAAGAGAAGCGATTTGGCAAAAGAGATTTTGAGGACGATAAAGGCGATCTGTGACGGAGATGATGTTTCTTTCAGTTTTGAATTTGCCATGAAACGTCTGTCAAAATATGCTCAGAGCGTGCTGAGGCTGACTTCTCTGATTCCCACTGGCTATGTAACAAACTATGGTGCTCTAGCCAAAGTCGCAGGTGGAAGCCCCAGATCTGTTGGAAGAGTAATGGCCACCAATCCATTCGCGCCTTTAATTCCTTGCCACCGCGTTGTGGCTGCAGATATGACTTTAGGCGGCTACGGAGGAGGCTTAGAGACGAAGTGGAGAATTCTGCAAAAGGAAGACCGAGAATTTGAAGAGCCTATTAAGATTGAAATCAACGACAAAATATTGAATCTGTTTCCAATCACCATGCTTAGACGTAGGAAATAGGCTCGTTGACTAAAGGTGGGTGTAAGCGCGTAAGTTCTTTCGCGAGAACAGCTGATGAGAGTGAACGCAGATGTTTCGGCTTCACAGCTTTGAATCTAATTTAGAGAACTGTTCAGTTGCATGTCCGCAAAATCTTATATTCTACATGTTTATCACCTAACGCTTTCTACACTCTGGAGTGGCATAGATGGACGAGAAACCTGCGAACCCAGCGCCTCTTGGCTTGATGGGTTTCGGGATGACCACAGTGCTCTTGAACCTTCACAATGCTGGTTTGTACCCCTTAGGCAGCATGATTTTAGCTGTGGGTCTTGCTTATGGAGGTTTGGCTCAGATAGTTGCCGGTGTTATGGAGTATCGTAAGGGCAACACTTTCGCAACAACTGCTTTCTGTTCTTATGGGTCGTTCTGGTTATCCTTAGTGGGGTTGATTGTCATGCCGAGCGTCTCGTTTTTTCAAGTGCAGAAGCCGACTGAAACAGCCATGGCAGCTTACTTCTTCATGTGGGGACTTTTCACCTTAATCATGTTCTTTGGCACATTAAAGGCAAATCGTGCTTTGCAGTTTGTGTTTCTAAGTCTAGCTATACTGTTTTTTTTGTTGACGATCCGAGATTTGACAGGCAGTGCTGAAGTGAGCATTGTGACAGGATATGAAGGGGTGATCTGCGGCTCAAGTGCGATATATCTAGCGCTGGCTGAAGTTATTAATGAGGTTCACGGGAAAACGGTTCTTCCCACAGGTCCGATGAGCAAGTAGGAATCGTGTCAAAACAACAAGGACGGCAAACTGAAAAACTGAAACTGTAGACTAACAAATATTAAGTTCACAACACTAAGCATCCAACAGAGGTTCACTTATGAAGTCCCGAGGACTCTACGTTGGCCGGTTTCAGCCCTTCCATCTGGGCCATCTTTACGCTATCAAATATGTTCTATCTGAAGTTGATGAAGCAGTGGTAGTGATCGGTAGCGCCCAATACAGCCACCGTTTAGACAACCCCTTCACCGCAGGCGAACGAGTCACGATGATCCGTAAAGCCTTAGATGAAGCCAAAATCCCCTCCTCAAGATATTGGATAATCCCGATCCGTGACATGCATGTTCACATGATGTGGGTCGCAGAGGTAAAGGGATACACCCCCAAGTTCGAATCTGTTTATTCAAACGAACCGCTTACGCGTCGACTCTTTATGGAAGCCGGTTTTCCAGTCAAATCAATACCATTCAACAAGCGCCACCTTTATCTAGCTACAGAAATACGGGACCGAATGCTGAAGAACAGGAGCTGGACTGAACTTGTGCCTAAAAGCGTCAATGAATACATCAAGAAGATTGACGGCGTTAGGAGACTTCAAGACTTGGCAAAAACAGACAACGTTCAAACATGACTTTGCAGCCAAACACGGAGAGAAGCGCCACTTTTCGCTGTAAAGCGTACTGCAGCACTACCTTGATTCACTGAAATCTCTAAAAAGCCATGGCTACCAATGACTGCTAGAGCCTCACCTACTGAAACATCGCCATACGAAGAGCACAATCTCAAAGTCACACTGGCTCTTCCTATTTCAACTTTAATCGATTTGCCTTTGCGAATACCCGTCTCCTTAAACATTTCGGTTGAGACATTTGTAATGATGTTGCCGAAATCATCCACATGTAACACCTCTCCGACCACTGTGTTCTTCTTCAAACGGGGTTTCGCGAAATCTGGCATCACGTAACTCTTAACTTCTTTTCCAACTTCAGATGCAGCATGGCTTGTTGCAATGTAGGCAGCGGCAGGCGCAAAAAGGTCTCTTCCGTGAAAGGTTTTCGAAACCTTTGGGAGCATACATTCGGTTTTTTCGATTACATACACGTGCTGGACCCTCTGCTTCAAAGCGGCCAGCATAAGTACTCCGTTATCGGGACCTACAAAAAAGCTGTGCTTACTTTCTACGATTAGAGGACGACGTTTAGTTCCAACACCCGGGTCTACGACAGCGATATGCACCGTCCCTCTAGGGAAATATGGAGCAGCCGATGCGAGCACAAAGGCCCCCATTCGAATGTCGAATTTGCTGATTTCATGACTGATGTCAACGATTTGTGCTTCAGGACATTTGCCTAATATTACAGCTTTCATTTCTGCGACGTAAGGGTCTTTCAATCCGAAATCAGAGAGGAGCGTTATCAATTTCTGCTGCATAATTTTTACCGATGAGATAACTCTTTATGTGACATATTTAACTTCACAGCAACCCAGTTCTCCACGTATTCGTGTTTCCAGTTAGCACTTATATATCGCCCTTCTAATTACACTCAAAAGTTGCGGTGAAAAACTGTGTCGGACATAACGGACTATCTTAGACAAAGGATTGCTCAGGTCCGCTTCGCTCGATTTGTAGGGGAAATTGTGTGGGCGTTCGGGTCGGTTCTATCAGTTGCAGGATTGTTTCTAGAATTTTTCTTCTTCATAATCCTCGGTTTCTCGTTGCTGCTTGTGGGGCTCTATATGAGCGTACATTATGAATTTCAACGCTTGGATTACATGCGTGCTTTGGAAAAGATCGTGCACCATGAGAAGTAACAACACTGATTTGTGAAAAAGCTTTAACGGCAATGAGCTACATTAAGACCAATGTTTCCAACATCACTATTCTTAGGCTCATCAGGCCCAATTGGCTGGCTTGCCCTGTTAGGGCTTCTCATATTAGGTATAATCATCATTATCATCATTGTGAAAACCTTCTTTTTCATATTACCTGCCGCTATTATCGCTTTGATAGTTTGGTGGATCAGTGGCGGGAATGAGGTGCTTGCAGGCATTGCATTCATTGCAGTCGCTTTGCTTTCCATACTAAGACGCTGATCCAAAAAGCTTAACCACAAATCAAATCAGCTGAACGTCACCATCTTTTCGTCTAAGACCTTCAGAATGCTTGCACTACTTTGAAGGAGCACTTACCATGATCCGTCTCTCCTAGAATGGAAACCATAAGCAATATCGATTCCTCATGAAAAAAATTCAGGTCCCTTGAAAACCGTTCTGTTGACTCCTTTCCTCGGTGATGTATCCAAGAATTGAAAGTTTGTGAGACAAAATACACACACTTTTTTATTAAAGACTGTTTGGAAAATGTAGATGAAATAGGTGACTTGCTAAATGGCGGTAGCCCGTGAAAGAACAGCGTCAGCGGCAACTCAAAGAGCAGCTTCAGAGACCAGGCGCCTCAACGCTCAACAGGTCACCTCGATAGCATTGTCCTTTTTAAAGTCTCTTGGGCACAAAAGAGGGGTCAAACCCAAGCATGTGTTCACAGAGAACCAGCGTTATGTTGTCGAAGCAGAGATTGGAAAAAAGATGGTTGCCATGGTCCACGTAGACATGGTTACTAGTGAAATAAAGGAGTATGCTATTGAAAAAAAAGCGGAAGAAGCCCCAATTAGTCTGCCTGTAGAGCCAAGAGCATTGCTCCTCATGTTCGGATTGTCGGTTGCAGTCTCCCTAATCTTTGTCCTGCTAGACCTTCAAGGAATTCTAGGCGGCGCGATGTGAAGCGTTCTCCGGAGTCTTTGCTTTATCTCTGCTCTTTTTGAGCCTCTGATGTATGCAAGCTTCTGTCCATCATAATGAGCTTGGATTCTTTCCTTTGAGAAGAGTTCTAAAACCTACCCAGCGAGAAATGTAGACGACTCTGTAGTTGTTACGTAGGTTATGGCAGCGTTGTGTCTTGATCTCTTTCTTTTGGTGCAGCAATGCATCAAGTCTATTAGTCCAAACCGTTTTGAGGTTTCTTGTTCCCCAAGAAGACTTTGAACCGTGACGCTGTGCAAGAATTATGTAGAGAAAGGAACATAGCACAATGCTAGTTAAGCGTGATGCTCCTTGAGCCAGCATGGTCGCAGCAAAGTTCCGAGCATTCTCTATTGGCTAGGCGAGAAGTTATACTTGAACATCACGAACGAGTGTACGAACAACTGTTACTTCTGTCTTCGCAGATTCAAAACAGGCATCGGAGAATTTAACCTGAAGTTAGGAGGTGAGCCTTCGTTGACGGACATCATAGGAGAGCTGAAGAACGTGCTAAGCCAAAAGCCTTGGAAGGAAATTGTTTTCTGCGGATTCGGTGAACCTCTGTCAAAGCTTAACACGCTTCTCCAAGTTGCGCGCTAGATAAACAGGCATGCATCGAAGCCGATACGTGTTGACACTAACGGTCACGCTTTCCTATTATACCCTGAAAGGGACGTCGCGGAAGAGCTTAGAGAAGCTGGCGTGAATAAGCTGAGCATAAGTCTAAATGCCCACAGCAAAGCCTTGTACAACAAGATTTGCCGACCGAAATTCGAAAATGCGTTTGAAAAAGTTCTTGAGTTCATAGAACAGGCCCGAGATGTAGGTCTAGATGTAGAGGTCACTGCAGTTACTGTTCCTGAAATCGAGATTTCAAAAGTGGAGAAACTGGCCTCTGATATGGGGGTTAAGCTTAGAATAAGCTTATCTGTCATGTGTTTGGTAAAGTATTGTTGAGGACATCGATGCCGTGGAATAGCCTTATGTCTAAGAGCTGTGGTTGTCACTTGTCAACGTTTGGAAAAATGAGGGAGCTGCTAGACTGCTGATGGCGGCGGTTGTAAAGACTGTTCTGTTTCCGGTTGAGGTGGTTGTTTTGAGCCTTTCCGTCTTAGAATGATCACAGCTGCAAGAACTATCACGCCTGCTATTGCTGCGACCCCTATTAGGCCTCCAAGGCTAGATCCACTGGTTCCAGTAGTTGCTGGAGCGAAGTAGATTGTGTACAGTGGGTCGTGCTCAATTTTGTATCCGCTGTAGTTTGGATAGGAGACCAAGTAGAGGTAGTCTGCTCGCGTCATATTTGTTATAGTCTCTTTTGCTCTTTGGTAAAGCTTGGGATACATGTGCACAAGGAAGAGAGGTAGATATCTAGCGAATTTCCGGTGAAACTCAAAGAGGTTGCGGTTTCTTGCGTAGCCTCCGATGCGAGCTGTTCTGGCGACAGCATTGTAGGTGTGCGGAGTACTTTCTGTGGGATCTTCCGTGTAGTTGTAAAGATTGTAGGTTTCTTTAACGCCAAAGGAGGCATCAATGATCTTCTCGCCGTCATCTGCATAGGTAGAGACGGATGAATTGCTAACTAGTACTTCGTTGTCGGTGACGTTTTCACGTGTTGATGAAGTGCTATAGGTGCTTCTGTCTAACATTATCGAGGTCTGAAAGTCGACAATGCTCATTTTGACGTTACGTTTATGAAGGAATTCATAGACAGTTTCGTTGGACACCTTGATGCCAAGTATATAACAGCCTGTGCTGTTGTAGCGGATCGGCAGAAATCCGAAGAATGCCCACAGGTCACGCATTCGGCCTATGACATGATCTTGATTTATTGTTGCTTTATGCGTAGCTGGGTCTATTGAAAGCGTGTAGTTGAACGCTAACTCGTCGTATGTTGCCAGTCCCCAAGGGTTGTTTGTCTTGGTTTCATTTTCGTTCATGATGGACGTTGTTGTCCAAAGAGCGGTTAAGTTGGTGTACTTCATACCCCACTTCCAAGTTAGTCCATCTTCAGAAGAAGTTAATGGAAGAACTTCGGATTTGCTGTTGAAGGCGGGAAAATCAGCATTTGGGAACATTTGTTTGAGGTTTATGCCGAAGCTGAAGGAAGCCCAAAGAGTATCGTTTCTATCAGGCGAATCTGGATAGATTGAATTTGCAGTGTCGTTGAACCCCATGATCATCAAGAAAGAGGACGCGATCAATGCATCTCGGCTATTGTTTTCAGTCTTGTAATGCAGGAAGAGGCTCTGCATAGGGATAGTGAGGTAAGCCTCATTTGCCAGACTGATGTTACGCAGCCCCGCGTATAACATCTGTAAGCCCATTTTGTTAACGTAAGTCATGTAAACGTAAGCGTGCCAGTAGTTCTGAGGCTCCGGCAATCCATTGAGTAGAGCCCACGCTCTTGCGTAGTCGAAGTAGTCAACAGTTTTGGCGAAGCTTTCCTTCTGGAAATCTGTTTTTAACAATTCGGCAGCTGAAACTGGAATGGGGATCACAGCAAGCGTTGCTGATAAACAGGCGACGAGTGATATTCCAAGCAGAATTTTGTGTCTCAATCTTATCACACTTTCTTATTACTATGAACGTAAGAGCGAGCAGCATTTTTAAAAAGTCTTATGAATTACAAATGAAAAAAGGCAATCAATATCCAATATATTGTCCAGTAAATTCAGTGTGACAAACAGGACATACAAAGTGTAATAACTCATTGCAGTTGTTAGACGGAACTATGAAGCTTCCTAAGATTCCTCCAGCTCTTGCACTCTTCTTATTGGCGCCTGCAGTTGGCGAACTGCTTTCAGGCTCGGCGCCACCACTGGAATTTTTCAGTCCACTCAGCTTCACCATAATTGTGTCACTCTACGGTAGCGGTGCACTAATTGTTCGAGAGGTGAAGGTTCGATGGAGGAAGGGTGTAGGCTCAGTGCTGTTACTTGGGGCTGCATACGGCATCTTAGAAGAGGGTTTGATGGTGTGCAGCTTCTTCAATCCAAGCTGGCCTGACTTGGGGAAGTTGGCAGTGTATGGAAGGTGGCTTGGTGTTAACTGGGTTTGGGCGGTGATGCTTACAATTTATCATGCTGTATACAGTATCACTATACCTATTGTGTTGATGGAGCTGGCCTTTCCTGAACGTCGCCGTGAAAGCTGGGTTGGTGAGAGGATGTTGAAAGTTGTTGCTCTGGTTCTTGTAGGAGTCGTTGCCATCGGATTCGTTCTATTTGCATCACTTTTCGATTATTGGCCTCCTCTTCCACAGTATCTGCTAACGGTTTTGGCAATGGTGTTATCTGGCTATGCAGCCTACAGACTTCCGTCAGAGTGGGGGAGCCAAGGTAAAAGAAGCCTGCCAAGATTGCGTTTAATGTGGGCTATTGGCGCTATTGGAACCTTTGCTTTCTTTTTTATCTTCTCATTAATGCCAACTTTGATGCCTCCATGGCCCGTGGCAGTGCTCTTCAGTGCTCTCTTAGTTTATCTCTTCGGAATATTGCTCAAGAGCTTTGAATGGAAGAACCCTACAGAAAAACATCATTTTGCCCTGGTAAGCGGGGCGCTGACATTCTTCGTTGTTCTGGCGCCTTTGCAGGAATTGGATGCAACAAGAACTGACAATACTACTGGAATGGGTTTGGTAGGTTTGGCTTTCCTTGTCATGTTGGTCCTGTTGGGAAGACGTGTCATGGCGAGTTCTGAAGCAGATTCCGGATGATTTGCAGAAGGGGCTCAGTGAGCTTTCTCAGTCTGCTTGGATGTAAAAGTTAAATATGACGCGTGTCATAGTTTATCTCTCACATCGCAGACTATTAAAAAATGTGTGTAGCCGCCGAATTTCATCCAAGAAGAAGGCTTCTTCGACGAAAAAACGGATAATCTTGAAGGCTTTTTTGCACACCTTCCCCAGCAACTAATGGTCTTCAACTATCTGTAACCTCTGTACCTATCGATGTCCAAACTGGGTTCACTAAGAAAGTGTTAAATAGCAAACTTGCTTTCAACAGGGAAACCTCAGAGGCGATCAAAATGAAAATGGAGGCAGTTCTATTCGACCTAGGAGGTACATTGATAACGACCTCTCCTGTCTCAGAAGTGATGCTGAGAATACTGCGAATTGATGGCGTTGAGCGTTCATTAGAAGAGATCGAGCAGGCAAGAAAAGCCGCCGAGAAGTACATAGACACTGAGACGTTGCCGATTCTGGGAGACGAGTTTTGGGTCCAGTCAAACACGCAAGTTTTGAGGCACTTGGGAATACGTGACGCCTCGTCCTTGGCAGAGAAGATGACGAAGTTATGGTGGCAACATGCAGATGTTAAACTTTTTCCAGACGCAGAGGAGACGTTGAAAGCGCTTAAGCAGCGCGGATTAAAGATCGGCCTTATAACGAACGGCTTGGAAAGCGATGTGAGAGAGATCTTGCCAAGAATTGGCCTTGCAGGGTTCTTCGATGTGGAGACTACTTCGGACAAAGTTGGAAAGATGAAACCAAAAAGAGAAGTATTCGTGTACGCTTTGGAAAGACTGGGTGTTTCACCTGACAAAGCTCTCTTTGTCGGTGATATGATAGAACATGACTACAAGGGAGCTAAAGAATGTGGTCTGAAAGCTTTGCTGGTTGACCGAGAGAATATTGCTGGAGAGAATGTTGAGAAGATCAGTAGTCTAAAAGAACTTCTAAAACAAATTTAAACAGACTTCCTGGTTTCCCTTTCTCTTCAAACACCATATGTTGCTCTGGAACATCTCTTCCTTTAAGGTTCTGTTGAGTTCTCGACAGAATTCAAAGCAGGCCAATAACCCGTATGCCAAACAAGTCAGCCATTTTGGGATATGTTTCTCTGCAAGCATTTCTGATCAACAGGTTTTTCAATGTGTATATGCAAAGTTGTTCTTTGTATGAAAGACGAATGCAACCTCTGCGGCAGGGTGTTATCCCTTTATTCTCTGAGAAGTTGCTCCAAATGTAAGAGACTTTACTGTCGAAGTTGCATGACCGTAAATTTGTGGAGCGAGCAAAGAGACCTTGTATGCTTGAATTGTGCAAGAAGAATCGTTGCGCCTCGGCGTGCCGGTTCTAAATATAGTCCCCTTAGAAGCTATTTATGGCGTCGAGGACAATTCACAAGCCTAATCACATTGACCTTCTCAAGAATTGAAGGGATAATCAACGATAATCTGCCCTTCAGTGCCTTGCGGAGCGAAGAGTGGTGGAATAACAATGCTACAACTTCTCAGGGCTACGCATGGAGGAGTGCTGGCTGGAAAGTTCAAAGCGTAAACCTGAAAGACCGAACAGTCAGCTTCAAAAGAGAGTTTAAAGAAGGGCAGGCACCATCGAACAGGAGAAAACGGCGCAGGGCAAAGAAAACAAAGAAGCCTTTCACACCAGTACCAGTGAAACCACGGAGACTTCGAAGACCTTCCAAGACAAAGATCGCCAAGGCCGTGGCTAGAGCGAGAAATATAGAGCGGAGGAACCAGGCAAAGCTGTATAGAGGTAGATTGAAGCCCAAATCAGCTTACGAAAAGAGGCTGTATAAATCAGAAACTGGACCGTCAGCGAAAGACTAGCATGGAACAGTAATGGGGTTTGCTTAATGAGAGAAACTGAAAGGCAAAAACTCAAACACGAAAACCATGCCGAACGGGGTCCATGATGATAAGGCCCGTTCTGGACTTTTAAAGCACCTAGACGGTCGCCAAGGAGATTAGGCAGCACCGCTCGAAACCTTGTTAATCTTAGCATGGAGACAGAGACTTTAAGCCTTAATGACGATACTTGGCGTCTTGGGGCTGTCTTGGGGCTATATTAACATATGCGTTTGCAATCCCCGTTTTTCGGACTAAAAGAGACATCTCATCCTCTGGGTCCCGACTCAGGTGTTAATCCTTCTTGAAGAATATCTCCTGTTTTGGGTAGTCGATGAGTACTTTGTAGTCTTTGACGAAGTTGTATCCTATGATGCCTCCAAAATCTCCAATGCAACCACATTTCGACACATTTGACAAATCCAAAACACCTACTTGTATGTCTTTTGCCTCAACGTCGCCAACCTTTATCGATTCAACAGAGAGTGTTGTTGCGACAAGAGCACCTCCAGCACCTAAAGCGTTTCGCGTAGCCAGTGCTTTCCTAGAAAGGCCAAGTTTCTCTGCTGTTTGTTTCTCAATGACTGTCATGGAAGCTCCTGTGTCAAATATGAAGTTGAAAGGACCTATCCCATTGATTGTGCCCTTGACAGTGATTATTGGTCTTTCAGGGTTGGCTATGTAAAATTTTGTCAAGCTCTGCACCTCTTTATGGTTTTCTTGCCAAGACGCTAATGCTTACAGTTGAAGTCAGTATCTCTTTAACGATTTCTCTTTCGCTTTTTTCCAGTTCGGATACGTGCTTAGATTCTTGAGTGTCTCTGTCAGGATTAGCAATAACCACTCTTGCGTTAGGATCATTAGCAACGTCTTCAAAAGAATGCTGCTTCTCATCTAGCATTTCTATGTCGCGAAAGCCTGCTTGTTCTATTGTCTCTAGGTATTTGTTTTTCAACATTGCTCCGCGGACGCAACTTGCTGGATGGGCTCCATTCCTTACAGCCTCTGGAAGTTCTTTCAACAACACCATGTCTGAGACCATTAGCCTTCCACTAGGCTTCAATGCTCTGAAAGCTTCTTCAAAGACTCGCTTCTTGTTGGGCGAAAGATTGATCACGCAGTTTGAAATGATTACATCAGCAGTGTTGTCAGCAACGGGCAGGTTCTCGATCTCTCCAAGTCTAAACTCCACGTTTGGATAGTTGCCTTTTTTGGCGTTCTCTCTTGCTTTGTCAATCATTTCATGCGTCATGTCTACTCCAATAACCTTTCCTTTTTCCCCGACTTTCTTTGCAGCAAGGAAGCAGTCAATGCCAGCGCCTGAACCCAGATCGATGACAGTTTCGCCTTCTTTTATTAACGCAAGGGCGACAGGATTTCCGCATCCGAGGCTGAGATTGGCACCTTCTGGAACAGATTGAAGCTCCTCTGGGGTATAATCCATCTTCTTACTTAGTTCTTCACAAGTCGAAGAACCGTCACAGCTTGAAGCTGCAGAACCACAACAAAGTCCCTCTTTAGCGATCCTGGCGTATCCTTCCCTAACCTCTTTCCTTATCTTTTCTTCTTCCATACCAGCACCTCAATCTCTTGCTAATTGAGTTTTTCCTTGACTGAGTGACTTCTTGGCTTGTTCCTTTAGTTCTCTAATCTTGTCTACTGTTGACATGACTCTCTGAAAGAGGTCTTTTCGCGCTTGTATTCCCTCTTTGATGAAGAACGCCGCGGCTTCAGACCTGCTTTTGAATATCTCTACCTCAACAAGGGCGTCAATTTGCTTCAGATCGTTGTCGTTCAACCTAGTCATCACTACGTTGCTTCTGTCCTCTAGCCTCTCTCCCAACTTTAGCAGAACCTTCTCTTTGATCTTTTCTGCTTCCTCGCCCTCCGGGCAACACATCGCCATCACGACTTTCTCCCTCTTTTCAACTTTCTCGGTTTTGTCTTCTTCCATTTTCTCCACCTCAGGTAATGCTATAGTGTGTATTGTGTAACTCGTAACGCGTATTGTGTAATTCGTAACGGAACTACTTAAACCTTTCGGGGCGTGCAAGTTTCTTTCTTGACAGACTAGTCATCTGATGCCCTAGCATTTTTTCTTCATTTCAAGGTGTATTTCGAGGTTGACAACATGCAGCAAAATACTCTGTAATGCAAAGCTTTATATGGCGCAAAGTATATTGTAGTGCTTAGGTGATGTGAGATGGCAGAAAAAATCAACTTGAAAGAAATCGAGAGAAAGGCCTACACATCCTATCACAAGGATGGACTAATAGACGTTTTCTCTGGGTTCATTATATTAGGCTTCGGTCTAGGGCTAATCTTAGATATGGCGTGGATGGGCTGGATGCTTTGGGTCGTTGCCGTTTCAGCTTATGCTGCCGCAAAGAGAGTTTTTACGATTCCAAGGATCGGGTTCGTCAAATTTGCTCCGCATAGAGTCAAAGCTCTGCAGACTGTAGCACTCATAGTGTTTTCGTTGTTCGCGTTTTTGGGTGTTGTTGCCTTCTTGCAGGTCGAAGGCGGAAGCACCCCGCTTTGGTTGTTGTTCGCAATTGAGAATTACATGTTCGTCATTGGAGTGTCGGCAGCCGCTTCATTGTGTGTAGTAGGCTACGCTTTCAGGATAGAACGAATGTATGCATATGCTTTGTTGACTCTGATCATGTTTGTTACGGGGCATTTCCTTTCCTTCCCACTCTACTATTACATGACCCTGTTAGGTACGGTGATTCTCCTCTTCGGATTAGCTCTGTTGATCCGTTTTATACGTAGATATCCTCTCTCAGCTATCGGGTCATTGGGTGATAGTGGCAATGAAAGGCAATGAAGCCATAGATGACGAGCGCCCTTCAATCTCAAAGATCGACAAAACAATACACGAACCGGCAAGGCTTATGATAATGGCGCATCTCTTTGTCGTTGAAAGTGCTGACTTCCTCTTCCTGCAACGCCAAACCGGGCTGACATGGGGCAATCTATCCTCACATCTGAGCAAGTTGGAGAATGCAGGTTATGTTGCGATAGAGAAGGAGTTCTTGGACAAGAAGCCACACACTGTACTTCGCCTGACTGATAAGGGACGAGCCGCTTTCCAAGAGTATAGAAGGAGTATGAAACAAGTCTTTGAGGACTTACCCTAGTTGAGGAGATGAAGTTGATTGAAAGAATACGTGTGCGTGAAAGTGAAGAAACACGAAGAAATTGGTAAAACCGTGGCTGAATGGCAAAAGAATGGCTGGTCTCTCCACACTTATCAAGCGATAGGAACATCATCTAATCCCTCTCATTACTTGCTGTTTGAAAGAGAAACTGACTCTTAACTAGCTACTAATGGGACGATGGAAAAATGGAACACACATTCTCCATGGAGATGAAGTCCAAGAAGCATGTGAGCAGATATCAGTGTCAAACGAGTCCCACGACCACGTGCTGTTCGAGGGGTCCATAGGCGAACTAGAACTATCCATGGTCGAGGGGTGCGGTGCTGAAGGCCAGGGGAGCCAACGAATCCCTAGCCATCCTAGGGAACTCCACAAACCGAGGCTTAGAAACCATGAGAAGCGGAGCAGAATCAGGCATCAACACCTCAGCAGAGAGGCTTAGAGCAAGTGTAGAAGACGCCTTTAACACCCTCATTCCTACCTTGTGGGCCATGGAGGGCATGCCTGAAGGCGTGCTGATGACGCCAGCCATCTACCGTAACGTCACACTCACTGGCTTCGAAGTGCTCTCTCTGGGAAAGATGAC
>JABAOC010008358.1_pt2 | contig 24149 bp, 21 predicted proteins | sample 7062161 | NCBI WGS metagenome assembly JABAOC01 (sample SAMN14538625, study PRJNA623070) | marine sediment metagenome | biome: marine biome [ENVO:00000428]; feature: marine pelagic biome [ENVO:01000023]; material: deep marine sediment [ENVO:00002113] | place: India: Gulf of Khambhat ... | reverse complement strand
GTTGATATTTTCACTCCGTCTTCTCCCTTTTACTGCTCAGGTTGAATCTCCTCCTGGTCCTCAACCTCAGTGGATTTAGCGGCCTTCTGTTTTTTGGGTTTTACGATGACTTCAGGCCCTCCCGTTTTCTCCTCTGCGGGTTTGAGCTCTTCGGCGATCTCCTCCAATTCAGCCTCTTTCTCAACCTCCAGCTCTTCCTCCGCCCTTAGCTTCTCCTCTCTCTGTCGATGGCCTTCAATACAGGCATCGGCAATAATGGAGGTCAACAGCTTGATGGATCTTATAGCATCATCATTACCTGGAATAACATAGTCAATATCCTCGGGATCCCCATTTGAATCTACAACAGCAACTATGGGGATTCCCAATTTCTTTCCTTCGTTTACTGCGATTTTCTCCTTTCTTATATCAACAATAAAGAGGGCAGAGGGAAGTTCGTCCATATCCTTTATGCCGCCCAGGCTCCTTTCCAACTTCATCAGCTCCTTTTCCATCCTCATTCCCTCTTTTTTTGTATAGCGGCTGAAACTTCCGTCTCTTTTCATCTCCTCGAGCTCCTTAAGCCGATCGATGCTCTTTCTAATGGTTTGAAAATTCGTAAGCGTACCGCCCAGCCACCTATTGCACACGTGAAACATACCACATCGTTCAGCCTCTTCTACAATCGAATCCTGGGCCTGCTTTTTTGTGCCCACGAACAGGACAGACCCGCCATCTGATACGGCCTTTACAATAAAGCCGTAGGACTCTCTTAACAATTTACCCGTCGTTTGCAGATCTATAATATAGATTCCATTTCTGGCCCCAAAAAGGTAAGGCTTCATCTTTGGATTCCATTTTCTGGTCTGATGCCCAAAATGAACCCCTGCCTCTAACAAGAGCTTCATGCTAATCTCCGTCATAAAAACAATCCTCCTTCTGGTTATATGCGGTTAGCGGCTCGTCAGTATCTACTGCCACGTTATGCGAGGGCTTCGAATCAGTAGGAAAGCCCATTTCTCGCGGATAAAGATTTTCATTTATCCATTTATTATATTTCCATCAAGCAAAAAAATCCATTTCCTTTTTTCGATCCCTTTACCGTTAGGCGTGGAGAGGAGATGGCGACCTCAAAAAGGGGGGCTGTAGTCGGAGAGGGGTGATGTCCTCTCCAGCACGGAGGCCGCTTGCATAAGGGTTGATTCATCGAAGTAATTAGCGAGGACCTGGACACCAATAGGTAGACCAATGCTGCTCATCCCATAGGGGATGGACATAGATGGAATGCCCGCCAGATTTGGGGATACGGTGAAGATATCGCTGAGGTACATGGTCAGAGGATCGTTGATTTTTTCACCTATTTTGAAGGCAGGAGTAGGGGCGACAGGGGTTATTAATACATGACATTGCCTGAAGGCCTCTTTGAAATCGTTTACTATAAGGGTGCGGACCTGTGAGGCCTTTTTGAAAAATGCATCATAGTAGCCCTTAGAGAGGGCATAGGTGCCGAGCATTATCCGCCTGATTACCTCAGGGCCAAATCCCTCTGACCTCGTCATGCTGTACATGGATTCAAGGTCTTCAGCATCCTGAGATCTGAAACCGTACCTGACCCCATCGTACCTAGCGAGATTGGAACTTGCCTCTGAAGGGGCAATTATGTAGTAGGTGGCAACTGCGTACTCGGTGTGCGGGAGGGAGATATCGATTATCTCAGCCCCTTCGGAGCTAAGACGTGCAACAGCACTGTTAACTGTTTCAATTACCTCCTTGTCAGCTCCCTCTAGGACGTATTCCTCAGGGATCCCCACCTTTAGGCCTTTTATCCCTTTATCGAGATTTGCCGTATAATCGGGTACACCCTCATTTGCCGATGTGGTGTCTTTTTTGTCAAAACCACAGATTGCGTGAAGTAGAATAGCGCAATCCCTTACATCCTTTGTGATGGGCCCTATCTGGTCAAGGGAGGAGGCAAATGCTACCAGGCCAAAGCGAGATACTCGGCCATAGGTGGGCTTAAGGCCCACCGCGCCACAGTGGGATGCTGGTTGACGAATTGAGCCTCCTGTATCGGAGCCTAGGGCAGCTATACACAGGTGGGCCGCAACTGCTGTAGCTGATCCACCGCTACTACCACCAGCTATATAATCCACATTCCAGGGATTCCTGGTGGGCCCAACAAAGGAATTCTCAGTCGACGAACCCATCGCGAATTCGTCCATATTAGTCTTTCCCAAAAGTACAGCTCCCTGCTCTTTTAGTCTCTTGATGACGGCGGCGTCATAGGGGGGCAGGTAGTTCTTGAGAATCATTGATCCGCAGGTTGTGGGGGCGTCGAGTGTTGAGATGTTATCTTTTACTGCAAGAGGGATACCTGTCAGAGGATGGATTTCTCCCGCTCTTACTCTTTGATCTGCCTCCCTCGCCTGTTTTCGTGCGGCTTCAGGCGTCATGGTTATATAGGCGTTGAGAGTAGCGTCAAGCCGATCAATTCTGTTCAATAGGGATTCAGTGACATCGAAGGATGAAATTTCCCTCTTTTTGAGTGCCTCATGCAATTGAAAGATCGTCAGTTCGAAGAATTCCATTTCAGATTACCCTTGGCACCGAGAAGAAATCCCCATCCTTTTGTGGGGCATTTTCCATTGCCTTTTTCTTTCCAAGAGACCCCTCAACAATATCCTCTCTGAGGGCACTCGTTGTGGGGAGGGCATGGTATGTTGGTACAACGCCCTTGGTGTCCACTTCGTTCAGTTTCTCCATATAATCAAGGATGGTATTTAACTGCTTGGTGAATAATAGGAGCTGATCTTCGGTAAGCCTTAACTTGGCCAGCCCCGCTATGCATTTTGCTTCCTGGAGGGGTATTTTCATCCGCCTCACCACGATAAAGAGCACCTCAAGGAGTATGTATACAGATAAGGATTGGAGGATAAGAAATCAACAGAAACGCCCTGCGGATTACCAGCATCTGCAGCTCCCCCCGCCAGCCCCTTTGGTTCAAAAATGATAAACAGGATAATTGCCAAACCATAAACAAACTCCGTGAGTGGTGCTATTGTGATCCCAACCCCAATGGATGCACCTATGTTCTAAGAAGCTCCGTAGCATGCGTTAATATTTCATTCAAGGTAATGATGAAGACGGAGCCAACAATAGAGCCGGGTATACTTCCTAACCACCGATAATGATTAGGCTTTCCCAAAATTAAAAATGTTGGAATATCAACTGGTTACAGAGCACTTTGACAGTCATTTCCTAAACCATAAAAACGTAAATATTATCAGTATGTTACATGAGGACCATCGTTGAATAAACGCCTTTTTCCAGGATCTTTCATAGTCAATTGAGAGCGGTTTAGGAAGCAACATTTTTGGGAAGACCTGCTTGTGTTTTCATTTAAGTCGCTGTTATTTATCCCTAATTCTATCCTAAACCCTAAGGTCATGGTATCCTCCATCGGGAACCTTTTCCCTTGCCTTCCCAAAAACGGAGGATGCCATGTACCAACGTTGCCTTATACCATCGGAGTCAATTCCTCCGAGTACCAGATACGAGAAGCTCTTTGAAAATCTGCCTGAGATTCCCCTGGAGAAATCTCGACGCGGGAGACCGCCGATACCAAGAAAAAGTCTTCTCAGAGGATTAATATACCGTAACCTCAGGGGCATTGGTAAGCTAGTAGAGCTTGAATTTGAATTGGCCAACAACCCCTCGATGGCTGAATCCCTCGGCTTAGAGCCCTTGAAAAAGTCACCATCTGATGAGCGATTCTCCCAGTTTTTACGATCTACTGCAAACTGTTATTTCCAGGCTGTGAGAAGATCTTTGGTGCAAGAGCTCACCGCTGAGGGTGTTATCTGCGGCAATGGAGTTGCATTGGACTCCTGTCCCATTGAAGCCACTGTAAAGGAGAATAATCTCAAGACATCAATGAAAAACCGCTACGATAAACATCGCATCCCCTCTGGGGACAAGGACGCGCGTCTTGGGGTTTATGTCCATTTTTCGATCGCCTTTAAAAAGGAGATCCACTGCTTTTGGGGGTACCGAAATCACATCATTACTGAGCTGGAATCTGAACTGCCCCTCTCTGAGCTAACAACCCGAGCAGACAAGAGTGAACACTCCATAGCACTGTCAATGTTAAAAGAGGTGAGCCAAGATTTCCCTTTGCCTATCAAAGTAGTTGTTGCGGACGCAAGCTATGATGTCGAAGATGTCCTCAAATTCATTATCCAACAGATGAAGGCTGAGGCTATGATTCCGAGGAACGTGCGAAATACTCAAAACACTGTCCATACCGTCAAAAAAGACAAGATATACTGCCAGGCGGAACTTCCCATGTACCGAAGGGGAAAAATGACCATAAAGGGAATAACCTACTGTCAATACAGTTGTCCTCTACATTGGTCCAAAGAGTTTCAGGGCAGGTATCTCCTCTGTCCCGCAGGGCACCCAAAGTTCCTCATGCAAAAAGGTTGTAATGTCCTCATTCGTTTGAGCCCAAGCATTCGGGAGAAAATCAACTATCACACCCAAAGGTTCAAAGATGCCTATAATAAGAGAACCTCAGCAGAACGAGTATTCTCCAGACTTCTGGCTATTACCATGCAAAAACCAACAGTCAAAGGTCTCAGGGCTATAAGGAACCACTGTACAATTGCTCACATTACCGTTCTATTGGTAGCCTTAACAGCTCATAGAATGGGATGTGATGACAAAATACGGTTTGTTGAATCTTTTGTTCCAAATTTTATGACTCGATAGCATCATAGGCCATCGGGCTCTCAAAAAATGATTTTTGGGAAGCCCGAATAATGATTATTGCGATATATTCAATGGATAGCCATAAAGTAAATGGTTCTGGCGTAGTACTTATCATGTAATAGGCATACACAGACCACCTGCAATCCCGGCACAAAAGGAACTTATGGCACATGAGAGCCGTTTATGCAAATCCAGAACTACAATACCCCGTTTTGTAAATAGGGATGAAAAGGTCCCCTGCCCAAGGCAGGGGTAAATATGCTATATGTGCCGCATGGAAGTGACGCGAACCAGCCATGCGGTCTATGACATCAACTATCATTTGCTATGGGCTCCGAAGTATCGAAAGTGAGTTCTCCGTGGTGATAGTAGAGACAGTAGAAGAGATATGTGATTAGCAACTACATTAAGTATCATCGTGAACAAGAGAAATCTCCAAAGCAGTTAAAATTGTTTTAAGATGCCCCGCCCTGTGGGCGGGGTAATTCACTCAAATGTCAAGGGATTTTTGTCCCGAAGGGGAGATCTTGGCGCAGGGGCCCACCTTGACTGCCCTTGGGATCTTTGGTATTCAGATGTTCACCTAGGGGGAAGGGATAGAGGATGCTCATAGGTGAGATCCTAGCGAGGAATGCCAGGATGTATGGCGACGAAGTTGCCCTTATCGAGAGGGATCCGGTCAAGAACACAAGGGTAGAGATAACATGGCAAGAGTTTGATGATCAGGCCAATCGATTTGCCAATGCCTTGATAGGTAAAGGGATAAAGAGGGGGGACAAGGTTATTCATCTCATGATGAACTGTGTTCAGTGGCTGCCTGCCTACTTTGGAATCTTGAGGACGGGGGCCTGGGCAGTCCCGTTGAATTTTAGGTTTTCGGCCCGAGAGATAAGGCTATGTGCTGGAATTGCGGAGGCAAAGGCAATGATCTTTGGGGAGGAATTCGTAGAGAGGCTAAATGAGATCAGGGGTAACCTCACCACAATACGGGACTACGTCTTTTCGGGGCCAGATGAGCTCAGGCCTGCCTATGCAGCAAGCTATGGGGATATCTTGGAAAGGAGCTCTCCTCTCAATCCCGATCTCGATATAGGGATTGAGGATGAGGCAGCGCTCTATTTTACCTCGGGTACCACAGGCACACCAAAACCGATCCTCTTGACCCATAGAAACCTTGAAGCCGCCTGTATCGTTGAAAATCGCCATCACAACCAGACGCATGGGGATAATTTCCTCTGTATCCCCCCGCTCTATCACACTGGTGCTAAGATGCATTGGTTTGGGAACTTCATTGTTGGGGCCAAGGCGGTTATCCTGAAAGGGGTAAGGCCTGAGTGGATCTTGGAGACCATATCGAAAGAGAGGATAACCATTGTCTGGCTGCTGGTCCCATGGGCACGGGACATTCTCTTGGCAATAGAAAGTGGAGATGTGAAACTCGCTGATTATGGGCTGGATCAATGGAGATTGATGCATATCGGTGCCCAGCCAGTCCCTGAAAGCTTGATAAAGAACTGGAAGAAGGTATTTCCCCACCATGACTATGATACCAATTACGGTCTGAGTGAGACAACGGGACCAGGATGCGTACATCTGGGGATAGAAAATATACACAAAGTGGGGGCCATAGGGATCGCCGGCTTTGATTGGGAATGTCAGATAGTAGATGAAGACAGGCACCCTGTGGCCCAGGGGCAAACCGGCGAGCTCATGGTAAAGGGCCCAGGGGTGATGAAGGAGTACTACAAGAACCCTGAGGCAACAGCTCGTGCCCTTTACAGGGGATGGCTTTTGACAGGGGATGTGGCCAGAATGGATGAGGATGGCTTCATATGGCTCGTGGACAGAAAAAAGGACGTTATCATTATGGGCGGCGAAAATATCTTTCCAGTGGAGATTGAGGATTTTCTCGCATCCAATGAAAAGATCCAGGATGCCGCTGTCATAGGGATACCCGATGAACGGCTTGGTGAGATCCCAGCGGCCGTCATCAAGATGAAGCCTGGAAGGGAATTGACTGAGGATGAGGTAAATGAGTTTTGCGAACAGCTGCCGAGATATAAGCGGCCTCGGAGGATATTCTTCGGTGATGTGCCCCGGAATCCCACTGGCAAGATAGAGAAGCCGAAGCTCAGAGAGCGCTATGGAGGGAGAGGGGAGAGTACTCGGTTTCCTTGACGATGGGAGTTAGAGAATAGCTAGATTGTAGCCAACATTGAGCTTAATGTCAGGTAAAGCCATGCATAAACTACTCATGGATTCGCCGGGAAAAGAGATGTTCCTGCTGGGTAACGAGGCAATTGCGAGGGGCGGTATTGAGGCGGGTATTGGGGTTGCCACCTGTTATCCAGGGACTCCATCTTCCGAGATCCCGGATAGTTTCTTCGCCATGTTTAAGGAGGGAGGATTCTATTTTGAATACTCGACAAACGAGAAGGTGGCATTAGAGGTGGCAGCCGGCGCTGCTATTTCCGGCGTAAGGAGTATCTGTACCATGAAACATGTGGGGATGAATGTTGCCTCTGATTCCCTAATGACCCTGGCCTATGTAGGCGTTAATGGGGGCCTGGTCGTTCTGAGTGCTGATGATCCATCCTTGTTTTCGAGCCAGAATGAGCAGGATAACCGATACTATGCGAGACTTTCCGGGCTTCCCATGCTAGAGCCCACAACTGCCGGAGAAATGAAGGATATGACCGTTGCCGCATTTGAACTCTCTGAACAATTAAAGTTACCAGTTATACTGAGGACTACAACGAGGCTGAATCACCTGAGGGGGATTGTCAAATTCGGATCAATTCGCCGGGTACAATCTAAGGGCTTTTTTAAAAAAGACCCCTTTCACTATGTGGCGGTTCCCGCCGTCTCCAGGAATTTGCACAAGATCCTGGTTGAGAAATATGAGCAGGCATTAGAGTTATCTGAGAACTCGGGGTACAATCGGATCATCGGTCGTGGGAGATGGGGCATTGTTACCAATGGCGTGAGCATGAACTATGTGCAGGATGCCATTAATGATCTCGGGATTGGTGAAAAGGTGAAGGTCCTCAGGCTCGGTTTTTCCTTCCCCATGCCGGAAGATTTGATTGCCAAATTCCTCACCGGGGTGGAGAGAGTCCTGGTGGTTGAAGAACTCGAGCCGATAATGGAAAGGGACATTCGGTCAATAGCCCAGTCTAAGGGCATACGTATCCCCATTAATGGTAAAGGGGATGGCCTTTTTCCACGCATCTATGAGTTTGATCCTGGCCTTGTCCGAAAAGCTATTGCCGGGTATTTTGGGGTGCCTGATCCCTCGCCAAGGGCAGTAGATATAGCTGATATGCCTGATCTTCCAGGTAGGCCACCTACTCTCTGTGCTGGTTGTCCCCACAGGGCCATGTACTATGCAATAAAGAAGGTTTATGGACCAAATGCCCTGTACCCATCGGATATCGGCTGCTACACTTTGGGTATGCTTCCTCCCCTGTCCATGGCCGACATAGTCATATGTATGGGGGCCTCTGTTGGTACCTCCTGTGGTATATCAAGGGTCACAGATCAAAAGGTCGTCTCCTTTATCGGGGACTCAACTTTTTTCCATGCGGGTATTCCTGCCCTGATAAATGCTGTCCACAATAACCACAAATTTACCCTGGTAATCCTTGATAATGGGACGACTGCCATGACAGGACATCAACCTCACCCTGGTGCAGATACAGCTCCCATGGGTGTTGATACCAGACAGATCTCTATTGAGTCAGTGGTAAGAGGTTGTGGTGTAGAGCATGTAGAGGTGGTTAATCCACTTCAGGTTAAAAGGAGCGTTAAGGCAGCTCACGCATCAAAGGAGTTTGATGGTATCTCGGTTATCATATCCCAAGAGCTCTGCCCCTTGTTTGCCAGGGCAGTTAAGAGGGCAAGAAAAGTCAGGCCATTCTATGTGAATCAGGATAAATGCAGGCAACATCGCGACTGTATTAATCTCTTGGCGTGCCCTGCCATGTATAGAGCTGATGGTAAGACGATGATAAACCAAGACCTGTGTATTGGGTGCACCGTGTGCGCCCAGATCTGTCCAGAGAACGCCATCCTTCCACTAAGAAAGTAGGTGATGTTGGTTCTGCGTTGAAAGAGATCGGAAAAAAAACTATAGGATCTCAGTAAAGTATTTGCGTACTGAATTCCGAATGTCGAAGGTCAAATGCCAAAATGTTTCTCACCACTGACCAGTATTCTTGACATTTGGTAACTTGGATTTGATTGTAGCTTTGGATTCTGACATTTGTCATTTCCAATAAAGGATTTGGCTGTGGAGCGCAAACGGATAGTCTTTGTTGGTGTCGGGGGTCAGGGAAATCTCCTTTCCACAAGGCTGCTCGGTGAGGCCTGTTTGGCAGCTGGAATCCCCGTGGTGGCAAGTGAGATTCATGGGATGGCCCAAAGAGGGGGTATTGTTGAGTCAGCTCTAGTTATGGGAGAGGCAGCCAGTCCGATCGTCTCAAAGGGCGAGGCTGATATCTTAGTCGGTTTTGAGCCATTGGAGACATTGAGAGCCATACACAAATGCAATAAGGATACGGTCGTTATCACCAATATCCACCCCCTTCCTCCCTTTACCGTGGCAATAGGGCAGGGGGCCTATCCTGATATTAAGCGGATACTTGATCTCGTTAGGACTCATGTTTGCTCACTCATAACAGTGGACGGTGATAATTTGGCAGCAAGGGCCGGAAACCCCTTATCCCTGAATATGGTTATGCTCGGAGCATTGATCGGCAGCAGGCTTATTCCCGTAGATGAAGGTCTGCTGAAGGAGACAATTTCCGAGACAACAAAGCAGGCATTCCTGGAGTCGAATTTGAAGGCCTTTGATCTTGGCATTGCCGCCTCAACGTCTTTTTCCCGGCAGCCTGCCTAGCGATTGTATCTGTTAAGCTCTCTTTCAAGAGCTTGTCTATCATCCGTTTTTATATGTGCTAATTCAGATATTATCTTGTAATCCTTAAGTATTTGGTTAATCTCTCTACAGCAATTATCGATCTCTGCTATCATCCCCATAACCCTTTCCTTAGTTTCACCATGCTCTTCAAGCATCCTTTTGTGCGTATGCATTTTCGTCTTAAGGGTTTCTAATTTCCCGGATAGTGTCAATATTGGATCAGATAACTCAAAGAGGATTTTTTCCACGTAGCGGCCTAACGTTGCCAACGTTTTCGCTTCCTCTAATTCTGATTCCAGTTTCTCGATGCTTTCTCCTAGTAAGTCTTTTGCCTTGACTTCCTTTACTAGCCTGCTGCAGTAGTAAGCTAATGCATTTAATAATACGGCTTCTGGCAGGGGCTCGATAAACTTGACGCCCATTCCGTTTCTTCTGCTCTTGAAGAGCTGTAATCGATTCCATACCACAGTTCCCTCAGTTCGGAAAATTCTGGAAGATTCTTGATCGAGAGGAACGGTGAGCCGCACACTAAATCCACTTCCAATGCTTAGGTGATGGTCATCTGAGGAGATAAATGTCCCCTTTTTACTGAGATTCAAAGAGTAACTCACTATACTTGAGTCGTCGGGCAGAAAATATTCAATGGGAACCACTACAGGAAACCTAAACTCAGATCGTCTCTCGACGGCCTGCACCATAGCTTTACGGCCTCTTCTACTCCAAACAAGGTCAAAAAACGACTATTTTCCGTATACTTTGACTAATTTTTTAAATAAGAAAGATACCCCTGACTGTCAAAGGTGATTATGGGAGAAATTGGCTTGGCCCTGTTCTCCATTTTCAACAGAGATAATATATTGATTCAACAGAAGGAATAAGGTCCGCTCCTCGTAATCCTTACCGAACAGGGAGATAAGTATCACAGGAAATCTCAGGCGAATTCAGGTAGTTCTATTGCTTCTCGACAATAGACCCTTACTTATTGACATTGTCAAAACTTTCACTCGCTTCAAAAAACGCTCATTTTTGAAGCTTTGCTCTTTTTAATTTACATTTTTCGCTTTTTTTAGATAACGGCTGCTAATCAGTTCGAAGAAAAGCCTCCTGATCCTTTCCTGAGAGGAGATTCAGGCTGGCAATTCCACTTCCTCTCTTTCAAGCGGGCTTAGCTCTTCACAAAGATCTATGGGTTCGCTCCCTGCATGACCTGAGGCCCTAGCCGAGTTGCCTATGTAGTGATATACACCTTTAAGCTTTCTCTTATATGGGAGAAAGGGGGGATGAGTAGAGAGGGATTTTGATACAATGGATTAACTATGCTCCCAAATGAAAGCGGTCATAAAGCCAGCAATAAAACCAATAGTAATCCCTATGGCCAAAGTTATCATCTATGCTCTCTCCTTATCTTTCTTGGGGGTTCTAGCCTTACCAGCAATGCATATCTTCAAAACTTTCCAGTGCCAGCTTCATAATCCTTCTCTGAGTAGTATTGTTGATTCTCTGGAATTCGAGATAAACCACGTTAGTTCTTAAACAGCAGCTGGATGCCAGTGTCTTCCCTTACGTCATTTTTCATGGGTTTTTCACTAAAAAGAATTTAAATATTGATCGTTCATACATGCGGCACAAATACAGAGCCATGCTCTTTGCAATTCCTATATCCCTCAGGCGGCAGTATATATGCAAAGGATCCATATAATGCTTAACAGCTGCTATCACTGTGAACACTTACTCACTGTCAGCTTTCTTGGACGTCAACCTGTTCAAAGACAGCACAGGAACTATCTACCCATCTAGGAATTCTGCCAAAATCATGCCATAATTCTAGGTTAGAATATTAGCTTAGGTTCTACATAGTTAGCTTAACATCAGCTACCATGGATCTGGAGAATGGTCAGCAAAATACCCAGTTATGGGAAATTGAATTCCACTTTTTTGTGATGTGCTCCATGCCTAGATAGGCAGAAGGGAAGGAAAAGAGAGGGTGAGTTAGGCTTGTCGTAAGTAAGGCAGGGGGAATTTATGCTTAGGCACTAATGGCATTTTTTCACTTGGTTTTTAAAGGATAACCATGGATAGGTAGGAGATAAGCAAGACTGTCATAATATGGATGGTTTCGTACCTGCTCCAAAAAAGGCATTTCCACATACACGCATGAGAAGCGTTGGTCATAACTCAACTGGAGGACTCTGTTTTTTCCTGCTATTGATCCCCTTATACTTTTGCTTTTTGGTTTCAGAGGCTTTTGGCCTCTGCCCAGCCGATCTGATTATTGTCTTTAACCTCAACATGCCAGAAAGCAAGAGGATTGCCAATTATTTCGCAAAAAAGAGAAGAGCACCTATATCCAACCTTGTTGCAGTGGATGTGCCAACATCTGAAAGGATAGTTCGATCGGATTTTGAAAAAAGGTTGGCTCACCCTGTTGTGGCCGTAGTGGAGCGGCTAAGAGCAGGTGGAAAGAATCCGGCCGTCCTTCTAGTTTACGGTATCCCCCCGTGTGTGAAAGACCCCGCTGATATGAAGCCTTACGAGCCCTTCATGGCTCTTGTACAAGGAAAGGTAAAAGGAGATGAAAATCTGGTAGTGCAAATGATCAGGGAACTTGAGCATCTCATAGATGAAAACGAGTCAAGAGCTACCCAGCCTGAACGTTTAATGGAAATATGTTCAGCTGAGGATGTACTAAGGATGGCAAGAGAATCACTTCACCGTGGTTTGGAGTATCTGGGAAAGCCACCGGCAAGCAAGGACAACAAAACAAAGCTTTTGACGGGTTCCTCTCTCTTGATAAGGCTTGCGGGGACATCCCTTGCGGCAAGGTCTTTTCTTTAGAAGAGGAAAACGGTCGAGCTGGGGAGGGCCTTGGCTTTGGAAACAAGGCTCTTAATCCTTGATGAGCCCGCGCAAACTAATAAGCCTAGGAGGAGTCACTACAGGGTTGACATAATGCTAGCGGATAGTATATTTTTACCTTTAGATTACACGCCTCACGTCATTGCCTTATAAGGGTTTAGATAAAAGGGGTATCCGGGGAGAATGGAAGTGCGCTTGGCATCTAGAAATTTCTTCTGGGACGCGGAATATCCAATGATTGTAGGTGAAAGTGACGCCATAAACTCAGTTAAGGAAAAAATAGGAAAGGTGAGTGACAAGAATGTAACTGTCCTGATACGGGGTGGAAGTGGTACAGGCAAAGAGCTTGTAGCTAGGGCCGTTCACCTTAGATCCAAACGAAAGGAACAAAGATTTGTTACAGTTAATTGTGCAGCCATACCGAGCGAATTACTTGAAAGCGAACTGTTTGGGCATACCAAAGGAGCCTTTACAGGCGCTACTCACGATAAGCTAGGGAAGTTTGAAACGGCTCATCGAGGAACCATCTTCTTAGATGAGATAGGATCGCTCAGCCTCCCACTACAAGCGAAGATCCTCCAGGTATTGGAAGACCAAAGATTGTCAAGGCTTGGCAGCGTAAGTGAGACACCAATAGATGTCCGGATAATAGCTGCTACCAATTCAAATCTGGAGGAAAAGATTTCAGAAGGTACCTTCAGGACCGACCTGTTTTACCGCTTGAACGTAGTTTCTATTGTAGTACCTCCGCTACGAGAAAGAAGACAAGATATTTTTCTCCTCACAGATTACTTTATGGATAAGTATTCCAGTGAACTAAAGAAAGACCGTGTGCATATCGACGATTCTGTGAGAGAACATTTTCTACAATACCATTGGCCAGGGAATGTTCGGGAATTGGAGAACATAGTTAAAGGGATCATAGCTTTGCAAAAGACAGATACAGTTTATACCGATTTGAAACTTAGGGAGGTAACAGACAAAGACGAAGAAGCCTTGGGCTCAAGGAGTAGTGGTCTCTATCAAATCTGGGATGACGGAAAAATAAGACAATTGATTGAGGATAAGGGAGACGTTTGTTTGAAGACAATACGAGGGCAATACGTTGCTGAAGTTGAAAGGCAAGCTATTTGCAAGGCCTTGGAATGGACGCGCTGGAATAGGAAGAAGGCGGCAAAATTACTGGGGGTTAGTTATAAGACTCTTTTAAACAGAATTGAGGAGTTCGGATTAACGAAATGAGGATTTTGCTGGTTACTGTTCTTGGGGGGAGTTTTGACCAAACTATATGTCATTGAAGGTTCAGATAAGGGCAGCTCTTTTACCCTTCATGGGGTGGTCACCACTATCGGGAGATCCTCTGACAATGACATCCGTATCTCAGATAGAGGAGTTTCACGGCATCATGCCAGGTTTCTCAAAAGAGATGGTAGCGTCTTCATAGTTGATCTGAACAGCCTTCAAGGAGTCTTCATTGATGGAGAGAAGATAAAGCCAGGGTTAGAGGCTGTGATAAAAAAAGACAGTACCGTGAGGATAGGAAACACTGTCCTCTCATTCCAGAAAAGATCCTCCGCACAGGAAAGGTTCTTTGATACACTCGAGTCCCCTTTGGTAAAGGTGAGCTCCAGGAACTATGTACAGAGCTTGGAACTGCTCCTTAAAGTGTCCAACATCCTTGCTCAATCCCTCAATATCAATGAATTACTGAGCGAGGTGATAGACCGGGTCTTTAATCTATTGAAGAGAATCGATCGTGCGGGCATATTGCTGTTCGACAAGGAGACAGGCACAGTACAAGAGGTGGTTTCAAAGATCAGAATGGGGGATGAAATAGGCGTCTCTCCTAAGATCAATTATAGCAGGACTATCGTTAATAGAACTATAAAGGGCGGTAAGCCGGTAATAATCTCCGATACAGACTCTGCAGACAAAGCTGATCTTTCCGATAGTATGATAGAGATGGGTGTCAGGTCAGTTATGTGTGTACCGCTCACCTATAAAGGTGATATCAGGGGAGTAATTTACGTTGATTCTATCGCATCGCCCGAAGGATTCAGAAAGGATGACCTCCAATTGCTCACTGGGTTAAGTAACACTGCAGCTATCGCCATAGAGAATGCGCGGCTCTACTCAAATTTAGAAGAATTGGTTGAACACAGAACAAAACAATTAAAAAAGGCTCAGAATGGACTAGAGAAGAGTGAATCGAGGTTTCGAGCGGTGTTCGAAAACATGAGCAATGGTGTTGCTATATTCGAGGTGATAGGCGATGGTGCGGATTTTGTCTTCAAAGATTTCAACAAGGCTGCTGAAAAGATAGATAACATAAGCAGGGAGGACGTCATCAACAAGAGTGTCCTCACCGTGTTTCCAGGTTTTAAAGATTGTGGCCTCTTCGAGATACTTAAGAGGGTCTGGAAGACAGGGAATCCCCAAGATCATCCTCCAATGCTATATACGGATGACAGATCCATATCCTGGAGGAAGTATTACGTCTACAAGTTGCCCAGTGGGGAAATCGTCTTCATTTACGAAGATGTAACTGACCAAAGACGGGCGATTGAAAATCAGGAGGTACTTCAAAGGCAGCTCTCTCATGCCCAGAAGATGGAGTCCTTAGGCAGGCTGGCGGGCGGTGTGGCGCATAATTTCAGAAATATCCTGCAGGCTATTATGGGCAATAGTCAATTTCTTCAGATGAGATATAGTAAGGATAAGCAGTTACAAACAATTACAAGGGGTGTCAATGAATCGGTAAGAAAGGGGTCCGATTTTATTGATAGCCTGTTGAAATTCTCAAGGCAGGAAGATGAAATAGAGATGATTCCCTTGGATTTAAAGGATGTCCTCGATGAGACGTATAAGATAATCAGTAATACCTTTGATGCGCGAATAAGGGTTGTTACCAGGACAGAGGGGCCATTACCAGTTAAGGGCAACCATGCAAATCTAAACCAGGTCTTTATGAACCTATGTAATAATGCACGGGATTCAATGCTAGACGGTGGTGAGCTCACCATAGAAGCAAGGAGAGATAAGGGGAAGGTTGTAGTTACCATTTCTGACACCGGATGTGGTATTGATGAGGAGACCTTGAGAAACATATTTGACCCCTTTTACACCACTAAAGATGTAGGAAAAGGAACAGGCTTGGGTCTGTCAATAGCTCACGGTATTGTAGAGGAACACCATGGTACCATATCCGTATCATCGCAAGTAGGTAAAGGGACAGTGTTCGAAGTTTCCTTTCCTGTAGCTGAAGAATTTGACCGGATTGAATCAGAATCTCCAGTGAAAATCGCGCGCGGGAAAGGAGAGAAGATCTTAGTTGTAGATGATGAACCGGAAGTCCTAAAGAGTCTTGAAAATATGGTCATCGCGATAGGGTATGATGTAGATTCAGTAAGAAACGGTAATCAGGCCATTGCGCATTACAAAACCCATAAACCTGATTTAGTCTTATTGGATTGGAAGATGCCGGAAATGGACGGAGCAACGTGTGCAAAAAAAATATTTGAGACTGACCAAGCTGCCAGAATAGTGGTCATTTCTGGCTACCATGAGGCAGCTATAAACATATCAGATGTGGGCTTGAAAGATGCACTAAAGGGCATTCTCTTCAAGCCCTTCGATTTAATGAGGTTAAGTAAGGTTATTCTAGAAGCTCTTAAGTCCCAAAAAGTCAAACCATCTTAGCTCCCAAGCAATTTCTCAACATAATCTCTCAATTTCGCCATATCAAATGGTTTTCTTAACACTACATCTGCCTGTTTTTCAGCTGCAAGTCTTTCAGGGTTTTCCCCATATGCAGTAATGGCTATAACTGGCAGATTTGGAGATCTTTCCTTGATGAGAGAGATAATTCCGAGTCCACTCACATAGGGCATCACGATATCCGTAATTACCAGATCATACCTCTCAGATTTGAGCATTTTCAGCCCTTCCATGCCATCTAAGGCAGCCACGATATCATAACCCAGGTATTCGAAATAGTTCTTCATCATGGAGAGGACATGCTTATCGTCTTCAATAATAAACAGTGTCTTCTTCATATGGTCTCCTTCGTATGCCTTCCCTGACACAATTTAAATATAGTGTCTTCGGTAGTTCATGAATTGTTTTACGAACCTGATATACTCTCTATAAAGGCCATATCTTGCTCTTGCGTATTTTTAGTGCCGATGGTAACTATTTCCATTCTTTTGTCATCTCTTCTCTTAAAATATATCCTCCCAGAATGAGAGAAGATCACCTCAAATACATCTGATTTCCCTTTCTTACTGAAAATTTTCTTTTTATAGGCACTAAAGAATCATCCTGATTTAATCTGTGGACAATCTCTTCGGCTTTCAATTGAAATTCCTGTGGTAATGTCAAGTAATCTTCAATAGCTTTTCTATGAAAAGTCAGGTTCTTGTATATGGTGCTAAATCTTTCTTCTACAGACGCGATATCTTTTTTCCTCTTTTTTCCACCTCTTTTCTCCATCCTTTTCAGCTGGTCTATTTCTTCCCGTAGCTCTTTGATTTCGTGCTCCTTTTCTTCTCACAGGGCTATATTTCTGCTGGCTTGTTCCTCGACCTTTTCCATCTCCTCGAGGATTTCATCTATCTCCAACGACTTTTTCTTCTGAATTTCAACTTCATCCTTAAGGGGCACTATATCGGATTTCAAATCCTCTTTATCGCGTTTAAGTCTTTCTATCTCGCTTATATAGTCACCTTCCTTTTTAGAAAGCTCTTCCAAGGATTTCTCACTTTCAGCCAGTTTCCCTGAAAGCAGATCAATCCGCTTCTGTTCATTTTCCCTTTGCACCGTCCAATCCTTGACCCTCTTCTTATAATAGCAAAACAGTATCAATATCGAGGAGAACAGATACAGGATCAGAATGCTATTAGAGAGCCAACTATTGTGTTTCACTTTCACATCAACTTATAATCTGATGCCATCATTTAGGATCTGGAAATTCCTTTCTGCCACCTTAACATAGTTGAATGACTCCGCACTGATACTTTCAAATTCCCTGCCTCTATCAGAATTAATAGATCCCTCTTCATAATAAAAAGGATACAGGAATTGCCCTTTCTTTGTAGTAACCAGAATCTTGGCTATAACACCAAGAGGCCTTAGTCTATCGATTTCCAAATGTCGTTCTATATTAGTGTTTGTCTTTTCCCTGATGTCGTGTCTGCTACTATAGAGCGCCTCATAATCTTGAATTACTATATTATTCAGTAAGGTTTTTGTCCGTTGTTTCTGCAAGTATTCCTCAAGGGATTTGATTGAAAATATGTACATAACAGGTGGCAGGAATATGCAAATAAAAAGTACCCTAAAAGAGATATGATTCACATAATATCCTTCAAGGCTTGCCGTGCCTCTTTATGACCGGGGAACTCTTTATCGAGTTTAAGGGCCTCTTCAAGGGCGGCCTTGGCCTCTTCCTTCTGGTTGTTCTTAAGGTATGCCATACCCAGATGATACAGTATCACGGGATTTGCTGGCATGTTTTCATGACTCTCCTGTAACTCAACAATAGCGCTACGATACAGGCCTTTCTTGTAATATATCCAGCCCAGGGTATCCATAATTGAGGGATCCTTTGGCATCCTTTCCTTTGCCATTTGTGCCAAACCCAGGGCTTCATCTATATTTTCTCCATGCTCAGCCAGCAACCAGGCCAGGTTATTGGCAGCTGGTGCAAAGTCGTCCCTGATCTCAAGTGCCTTTCGATAGTAGGATTCTGCCTCTTTAATATTCCCTATTTGTTGATAAATGGCTCCCAGTGACATATATGCGGGCAGGTAGGAAGGCCTCTTGGCCAAGGCCTCCTGGTACTTGGAAATAGCCCTCTCTGTATCCTTTTCTCTTAAATAGATTCCGGCCAGGGCTAAGTACGGTGATAATATTTCGGGATTGATTTCGATAGCCTTCTCGAAACTCTTTTCGGCCTGGGAAATCTGTTTGCTTACCAGATAGATTCTGCCTTTCATAGCGTAGATAAAAGCCAGGGATATTGAATCCTTCGGCAACCCCTGAGATTGTTCATCACACAATTTGAGGGCTTTATCAAATTGTTCTTGTTTGAGGTAAATTAAAACACTATAACGCAACGCGTCCACGAGCCCAGGTTTTAACCTGAGGGCCTTGCCAAACTCCTCAAGTGCATTGTTATGGTCTTCTTGTAATAGGTAAAGAAAACCCAATCTGCTGTAACCTCTTGGATCTTCAGGCGCTAGCTCAATTACCTTTTTAAAGCTCTTTTCAGCATCAGCATGGTTATTTTCCAATAGTGCCAGATTTCCTTTATAGACCAGTGCCTTAATATTTTCTGGATCCTGGCCCAAAACCTCATCGAGCTGTTGTTTAGCAAGATCCGGATTTCTTTCCCTCATATAGAATCGGACCAAAACCAGCCTTGCACCTATATGCTTGGGATTAAGTTCGACTGTCCGGAGAAGATCTTTCCGGGCCAGGGCCTCTTCTTTCTTACCCAATAAAGCTAGGGCTCGATAAAAGTATGCGTCGGGGAGACGGGGCTCATTCTTGATTACAGTGTCAAAGGCAGCTACTGCTTCGGAGAATTCGCCCCTGCTCAGCAAAAGCCTTCCCTTGATCAGGTTTGCCGCTGGATGGCCCTTGTCTTTGTCAAGAAGGGCGTTAACTGTCTCCTCAGCCTCAGGGAAGTATTTGTGCGCAAAGTGGAGCCGGGCAATGGCGGCCTGAATACTGGTATCCTCTCCTTTAATAGAGGCAGCCTTCTCCATGGTCTTCAGTGCAGGCTCATAGGAATTTCGGCGAGCATAATAGTTGGCTAAAATCATTAATGGGCGGACATTGCCTTCGGGTGCGGCCTCAACAGCCTCCCAATACGTCTCCTCTGCTCGCTTCCATTTCTCCGCATTTTCATAAAACCGTCCTAAGGCAATTAGTGAGGCATGTTTAGACGGCGAGTCGGCGACCAGCGTTTTCAGCTCCTTTTCAGCATCATCATGCCGGCCCATTTTCACGTATAGCTTTGACAACTCGACTCTGAGAACAGGCGAATTTGGGTCTTCAACCAGTGCGCTTGTATATTCCGCCTCTGCCTTTTTGTATTTCCCGGCCAGGAAAAATAGTCGCGCAAGTGCTAATCGAACCTTGACCTGCTTAGGGTCTATACCTTTAGCCCTTTGAAGGGTTTGAATAGCCTCGTCTATCTTTTTCTCTTGAACTTGAACGCCTGATAGTAGCATTAATCCATCAATGTTACCTGGGTCCTTTGCCAAAACAAGTTCTGCCTTTTTCGTTGCCTCCTCAGTCTTTTTGCTCAGAAGATAAAAGTTGCCCAGCTTTAACTGGGCATCCAGGTGGTCGGGATCAAGTTCAACTGCTTGTTGAAAGGAGCGAAAGGCCTCTGGTCCTCTGTTCAGGTTCAAATAGACCTCACCAAGCTCATAGTGGGCCACGGCATCTCTTGGATCAATCTGGATTACATTTTTATACTCAATTAGGGCCTTGTTGTATTCAGAAGTCTTGGCGTACTCTTGGGCTTTTGCCAAGTGCTTGGCCTTTTTCTCTTCGTTGGTACCACAACCGTAGCACATGATTACAGTCGCCAGGATCAAAAAGATGCGGAAACTTCTCCTTGGTTTGAGGTTCATAATTGTACTTGCCTTTTCAGATGATAGTCAGAATATGGAACTTGATTCTAATGCTAAAGGTAACGCTATTCTTTTGTCAAGAGGCAAGGAGCATTTAAGGAAATCTACATCAAAGCCTTCCCATTTGGCCTTGCAACGGCTCAGGTTTGTCGGGTGTTACGGAGATGCAGTGCCTTAGAGCAGGGGGATGGTCCTTCAATCAAGATGATTGTTGGTAACCACTCAGGATGGCTTTATACTTCCGGCTTATTATTGCGCGAAGTTGCGGTTGGATCGTAAGAGACGTCTGGCAACGTATGCCAGAGGTGGGAGTAGCAAAATGAGGCCAGACAGAAGGGCCATTGGGTGAATGTGGAGCAGCATGCAGAGTAAGGAAGTTACCGGGGTAAGACAATACCCCGCAGCAGTCCCTGGAGAACTATGAACACCCCTTTCTACCTCTGAACCAAAGCCCGCAGTGGCAATAAAGCATCCGCCACCTACTTCCGCGGCATTCTCATTGATGTAACCACCTACGGGTATTCCAGAAGTAGCAGTGTAGGGAACAGTGATTGAATCTGCATCACTAGCGTTACCGGCTGCGTCTTTGGCAATTATTGTGAAGGGGTTCTGACCTGTTTGTAACGTCCCGTTATAACTCCAGGAGGTTTGACCTGCTGTGTAGGATACTCCATTCGTGGATCCATTGACATAAATAGCAACGCTATCCACCACACAACTTCCCTCTAACAATTATGGAGGGGTTATCGGTTGTATAATCGTTACCGGGGCCGGCCCCGCCATCGGTAGTGATGACAGGAGGACTAGGTGATGTTCTATCGTAGGTCCCGGTAACAGCCTCTGAGGTGCAGCCGCCCGATTCGGCAGTCAAACTTATGCCTCCTTCGTCACAGGCCGTGAAATCGACGTCTATTGACCAGGTTTCGTGAGCGAGAGGTGTTGTTGTGAACAGCGATATGGGCCCTGCGAAAATTTCTTATTGGAGGGTAATAAGAACTTTTATGTCAGGTGATTGTTGACCAACTCGTTGTCCCTATATTTAGAAAGAGGCTGAAGTAGTAATAAAACATCCTGCGCCTTCATCCTCCTCCGCGCTGAGGGTAGCAGAAGGCGGCGGCGTGTTTCCCGTGACGGTAATCTTTACAGTATCCGGAGTAGGATCGGAAAGCCCCAGACTATCCGTGACAGTGAAGGTTACATTGTAAGTACCTGCTGTGGTAAAGGTTACGGCCCCTGGGTCCTCATCTGTTGAGTCGGGGGCCCCTCCATCAAAATCCCATAGGTAGGTCACGGGATAGTCCCCGTCAGGATCGGTACCTGTCCCTGTGAAATCGACCGACTCACCCTCTGTAATATTCTGATCCCCGGGAGGGGTATCTATCGCCCCATTGGGAGACATATTCCCTGCGACGGTGTTCACCTCATTGGAATAATCACTTTCGAGCCCCTCAGTATCGTAGGCGGTCACGACAAAGAAATACGTAACTCCATCAGTTAGACCACTAAGGGTGAACTCCGTCACATTACCGACGTCGATTGGGGAGTCACCTTCCGTAGCCCCTGTGCCATTGTAAGGTGGTCCCGAAAATGCTTCCTTGTAATAGACCCTATAGCCGGCAAGGTCTGGTTCGCTGTTAGGATCCCATGCCAGTGTCACATCGGCGGAGTGAGCGGGCGTAGCGATAAGAGCAAGGATCGAGGTTAGAGTTAGAAATAAAAAGAATCCAAGAAGAGAAGGGTGCGGATATTTTGCTAAAAGGCGGCTTTTCTCTTTCATGAGCGCACCTCCTGGAGTTTCTCGTTTTGCCGCGCGAAGCACAGCATCTTCGGGAGGTGCTGCTCTCGCCCGGCAGCCCTGCTGCCATATCCCTGCAATCAGAGACTTAGGCCAGTGGCTTTGCGTCCCACCGTTTCGAGTGGTTTGCCTTTGTCAGGCTATGAATGTTCATCTAGGACTTATTGGTTTGTTCTCAACTTTTGCCGGCTTTGATAGCAGGATTTATGCCATCTAGAACAGATTCACGGTATCTTACTGATAACAGGTAAAAAAAAGGATCTTAACCTCTATAGTTTTGCCCTGTCCAATCTATACGCTGTATACATGATCATACACAGCATCGTCTTATCCGCCCTCAGGGCCTACAGACGAATTGCACTGTCTGCGGTTTCTTCTCTAGCTTAACCGCCGGCAGCCTTCACCAGTACTCGGTCGCGATACTGGCAAAGAACCGTCTACTTTTGAAGACACAGAATTACCCTAAGTACCTGTGGCACTAAAACAACCGCCGCTGCCACTGCCACTTACAAAGATCGAAGGAATGGGAATAAACTGTTAAACACCAGTGCCCGCCTTTGGTCACTACGGTCTTCCAAGGTGGAAGAAGACCATCCTTTCATTGTGACCTCCTTTCCTTCAGCTGAATCGGCGACAAGAGCTTGACTCGGTCGTGCCGAAAGGCTAAAAGAGGTTTAAACAGTGATGATGAAATACAGCCAAGAAGCGGATTATTATTCTGACAACTTCCCTCTCTTTTCATGGGAATTGCCATGACTTATTCAAAAATATATAATTCGGGGTAGCAAAGTCAAATATCTCTGTAAAGTTCACTCATGAGTAATGCTAAACTCTACAAACCAGTGACCCGGAGGCTCATTGAAGTTTTCGGAGATCGCCTGAGGGCGGCAGTCCTGTTCGGCTCAAGGGCGAGGCATGAGGGAGGCGAAGACAGTGATCATGACGTCTTTGTGGTCATAGAAGGATTGCCAGACGATCCACTAGAGCGTCTGAAGCAGGTGCGAATGGCAGTTTTGGATGTGCCTTTACGTGTTAACATTATCGCAAAAACACCAGAACAGGTCGCCGCTAATTTGACCCCGTTACTCCTGGACATATGTGTAGACGGCGTTTGCCTTCATGGAGCGGGATACTTCGAAAAATTTCGGAGAAAAGCCTTGAATGCTTTAAGACAGTCAGGGTTGACGAGAAAGCGTATGGGCCGGGCCTGGTACTGGCACTTTGAAAAGATCCCCAAAAAGGAGTGGGAACTCACGTGGGAAGAGTTTCGTGAACTCTAATAAAGACGTTGAATATCGACTGAATCTTGCAAAGGGCTTTTTGGGAGAGGCAGAACAGGACTTCGAACTCCAACGATGGCGCTCATGCGTGGACAATGCTCAACTGTCGGTAGAAAATGCCGGGAAAGCGATTTTGATGCTTTTTGGTATTCCACCCAAAACTCACGAACCTGCAAAACAACTGACCCATTTAATTGATCGTAGCGAGATCCCGGCAAGCGTCAGAAATGATATCAAGGACGTATTACCTGATTTCCTTACTCTGGGTCTTGAAGAGCACTTTATGACAGACTATGGAGACGAATCATCCTATAAGCTCCCGTGGGATATGTTTACCCAAGAATCGGCCAAATCGGCGCTTCAGGCCGCCCGGTTATGTACCTCAAGATCAGAAGGTATCATTCAAAAGGTTCGTCGGTGGCGCGCTGAAAAATAGAAACGGGAGCTCTTCTCATCTCAGCGCTAAGCGCAATCGGAAAGTAATTGTCCCCGGAAGATATCGCCTTATTAGTCCTTTATTTCCTCCGTCGGCGTTTTTGTTATAAGGGCTTTGGTGAACCTACTTACAGGCTGAAAAACCCTTATACCTCTCTGTGCCCTCCGCCAGCGCCACCTGCCCCGTGAAATGTGAAACCTATTTAACTGGGGCAGGTGAGTGCCATAGGCATCACGAATCAGCTTATTGAGAGGTATGAACCCGGGAAGACTATTCTTTTTGGTAGACAAGGCTCAAAAATCTCATCAGCCTGCACAGAGAATCCGCTCCTTCATCAAGGAAGAGTGGGGCCTCCCTTGACATGTCATTAGCCCTCAGTCCAATCGGAAATACCAGTTACTACTGAGAGCATCAAACAGTCCACAATGTCGGGAAGGGGCATGAGATCTTTGCTGCTGTGACTGGT
>JABAOC010004529.1_pt9 | contig 24158 bp, 23 predicted proteins | sample 7062161 | NCBI WGS metagenome assembly JABAOC01 (sample SAMN14538625, study PRJNA623070) | marine sediment metagenome | biome: marine biome [ENVO:00000428]; feature: marine pelagic biome [ENVO:01000023]; material: deep marine sediment [ENVO:00002113] | place: India: Gulf of Khambhat ... | reverse complement strand
GACAAGGTCCTAAGCCTTGCTCCTTTGACCTAGCTCGGAAACCCCCGCGCAAGCAATCATCCAGAACATCAGAAGTGTATATAAGCATACGCGCACCAGATTACCAGAGCTCTCTTACGGCATTGTTACCTATCGCTCCTACCTCCTGTGCAACCTCTGTTTCTCCAAGAGCGCTGCAGAAAACTCTACGTGTCTACTTGGAGCGAACATGCTCTGAGAGATGGAGTTGAGACAAAACTTGAAAAAGCCAGCGTATCTAATGTAGAAGCAGAGCACCATTAGATTGGTGCAATGGAGCATTGAAGAATGAAGCATACTGAAGTGTTGATATGCCCCAAATGCGGTGGAGAGATGATGCAGGGGTCTGCAGAAACTCTTTATGACTGCTTCGGATGTACAAGACCGAGCCCTAAGAAACTGGAGAAAAGGCACGGGAACAAGGTGCAGCCCTATTTCTGCGGAGGCTGTGGATTCATCGAATTCTACGTGGAAAAGGGTACACCTGAACATGTGTAAGCGACTGAATACAAAGACCGGTGCAGGTAGAACGTACTGGTCGGCTCAAGTACTGAGGAGAACCTTCCAGTGAGCAACAAGAGATGGGAATACAAGGTGATTGAGTTCACCAGTGAGATCGAGTCTGAATATGAGAAGATCGGTGCGCTTCCAAGTCGTTGGTTTAAACCACCAAACATAGAACAGCTGCTGAACAAATATGGGTCTCATGGCTGGGAACTCGTGAGTATAGAAACCTTAGTAAACTATCAATCTGAGAACTTCATAGTCCTCGGTGTCTTCAAACGCGAGAAAAATAGCAACCAGCCTGAGTAACGCTTTTAACTCGAACTCTCAAGCTGGTGCACATCGACTCTAGAGCCCCTGTGAAGGCTCGATTGTGAGACAACTGAACGGATCACGGCACTGGCAAGTGCGTGTTTCACACTCTTACCCATGCCTTTGGACGCGCCGATCCAAAGTCCGAACCAACACCGTTTCGGTGCCTAGACCGGCGTTTAGAGAAACAAGGACGACAGTAAACTGGCTTGCCTGGTGTGGGCTGGAAAGGTACCGTGGTCGCCTTACCACAATCACTGCATTTAACCTCAAACATTTTTCGTTGGGACAAAAAGAATCACCTCGATTAATCCCTCTATTATACGACACTCTTGAAGCTGCTGGCAGCCTTACACGAGCTCGCCAATTGCGAACCTGTTTCCGACTCTGGTGATCTTGAACTTGACATGTTGTCCTTGTTCAGTGTTTGGCACGAATATGACGAAACCTTCGATCTTCGCGATTCCATCGCCTCTTCTGCTCATGTCTTCAATCTGAGCTTCATATTCTTTGTCAACTTCAACAGGTGCCTTCAAATTGTATCGCGGGCGTCCACTGCTTTGCCATTTCTTCTGCTGAATATACGAATACGACATTCTACCACCTCATTTGATTTGTCAGCCAGACGTGCTTGAGACATAAGAAAGTAAAAACGACGTTAAGCGTTCTACCCTTTTCCAAAAGCCTCTAACTGCGTAGCCCATACTACACCAGCTCTCCTTATTAACTCTTGGATGCCTGCTTCTACCTAGGAGACATAATCTTCATACACCATAGTTGTAGACTGCTCCACTTTCATGTGCGCGCCCATTTCCGACGAGGGGCTATCCCTTATGTAAGAAACGAGCACATAGACCATTGAAATCTGCCGCTTTCTATATAAAGACAGACCATTATGCACAGTGAATTAAGCCACCCATACCTTTCTTCTGTGAAAAGAAGCCTGCAAACGCCTTCTTGCCCTGGGGGTAGGAGGGCCTGTCACAGACCAGCTAACTTGGGTCTACAATTGTGAGCCTCGTATTCCCAAAACGCAATTGTGTATGCACATGTTCGTTATCGCGCGCGCGATAGATCGTGACAGAGACGTAGACATATTCGACATCGATGTTGCTACAAGCAACTATGGAGAAGGCCTGTCCTAAACAGATAGACAAGCAATTGTTCCTTTCTAGTCCTATCTTGACGTCCGTGTCTACAGCTTCTCTCAGCAGTTTTTGTCTTTCACATAAACCATGCGCGAGTGCGCAATCTCTGTGTCCGTCACCAAGGAAATGGCTAACACCTATATTCCTAGAAGGAGGGTGTGGATCAGTCTTTTGAGGCAAACCGTCTTCTGTATGGAAAAAGTGCTGGTGTTCCACCAGTGTGGATAAAGACAACGTTATCATCCTTGGTGAAGTAGCCTTGTTCTATGAGGTTGAGAAGACCTGCCATNNAAGACCTGCCATTGCTCTCCCAGTGTAGATGGGATCCAGCAGGATTCCCTCGGTTTGTGCAAGGAGTCTAATCGCTTTCACTGCTTCAGACGTTGGTACCTCATATGCTTCTCCCGCGTAGTTCTCATTCAAGACCACATCATCAGATTTCAAGTCCATGTCAACATCGAGGATTTGAGCCGTTGATCTCGCTATTTCGAGGGTCGCTCCGGTAAGATGATCTTGGGAGTGTGGCTCGGCGCAGACTCCCAAAATGGTTGCTTTCAATCCTATGGCTTTCGTGGCCAAGATCAGCCCAGCCTGTGTACCCCCAGAGCCAGCGCCATGAACAATGTGGTCAACTCTGAAGTCAGAGTTCCCTGCCTGCTCAAGCAATTCAAGCATGGCGTTGACATAGGCGATTGCACCGGGAGGGTAGGACGCACCTGCAGGTATAATGTAGGGTGTGTGATCGTTCTGTCGAAGATCCTCTGCTATTTCTTTCATGTAACGGGTTCGATTTAGCTTCTGAGAGGGTCCATGGAGAAAATGAATCTCTGCCCCAAGCAGTGAATCCAGAAGAAGGTTGCCATCATAAAGCGCTGGTTCTTCCCCAGTAAGAACTAGAATGATCTTCAGTCCCAATCGACATGCTGCCGCAGCTGTGGCTCGTGAATGGTTTGATTGCACTGGTCCAGTGGTTACCACAACATCAGTCTTCTTGTGCAAAGCATCCCCGAAGGCAAACTCTGTCTTTCTCTCCTTATTTCCACCGAACGCTAGCCCTGTGCAATCCTCCCTCTTCACCCACAATCGGGGGCCACCCAGCAACTTTGTGAGCCTGGGCATCTCTTCCAAGGGAGTAGGCAAGTTCACAAGGTTAACTCTGGGAAACCTGTCAACCTTCCGCTGTAGTTCTTCCACAGAAATCAACAGAACAACCGTGAGCAACGCTATTGTAAGATGCCATTATAGCATTTGGGATCGGACTCTTCAGCAGCCTTGCTTGTTGCGCATGTGTGCTGTCTCAGATATACGCTTTTGCAAGCACAAAAAAAGAGGGTTAATTGGTGTCTCTTTCCATCAGCACGTAAACTGCGGATATGCCAGTAGGAACACCCAAACCGCCTATCGACTTCGCCTTCCATCCATCCTTCGCCATGCGATTGATCTTGGCTACAAGTTTCCGGTATGTCCCTGTATCGTAGAGGATTTCATACTCCTTCATTTCAATACCCTCAGATTCTGAGTCTTTGTTGGTACCTGTATTTGCTTTTCCGAATTGACGATCTAAGGTGTATTACGGTACGATAAATGGTTGAAAGCATTTTTCGAACGCGTAGTCTACCATTGTCGTGTGTGTGCTCTGGATCTGAAGATGATCAGTCACGCACTACGTTGACTTGCCTGCCTCCATCTCAGGAGACGCGATCAGATACCCCCCAAAGCCAGCTCCCCACATGAGAAGTGGATACGCAATCATCCGTTCCATCCCTCCTACGCCAAGCCCCAGGTCGATGTTGCTCCCGAGGAGGGCTAATGCAACCAATGACGTCAACCCTAAGATCACTGATATGATAGAGAACGGTGTCTTCAGCAACGTAGAATCGTGAACATATGAACATATAGCCGAGAATATGGCGGACAATCCGCCAAACAGAAATGCAATCACTGACACCACCGTGTGGATAGTGCCAAAGTCTTCTGTGAACACCCCGACTCCCATTGCTCCGACAGCTGTCAGCACCAGCAGACCTGTCAGAATGGTGTGGTTCAATGCACGCTGCAGGAAGTAGGATCCCGTGATCAAAAGCAAACCCATGATCAAGATTGATGCGTTGAAGTATAATGCGGAGGGTCCGACACCCAAGTCACTTATGTAGTTTGCAGATGTGCTATATCCCGGATAGAGTGCTTCTGCGACCACAAGCACAATAACGAACTGAGATGCTGCAATGAAAAACAATGTCCCGGCTACGCGCCCATCGGAGAACTTCATGTTGTCAAGTCTGATGTTCAGACTCATAAGAATTCCGAGCTGAATTCTGTGTGGAAACAAGAAGGTGGTAACTTGAGCAGGATGGTTGGGGTGTCAGAGTTTTGTCCAATGAAGTATCTTGTCATAGAAGTCAACTGCGTCGGAAGGTTTCCATTCACTCTTTATGTTCAGTGAATAGAAGGCATGTTTGGAGTGAACATGAAGTCTTACACCGTATTCCTTGCGCCATCGGCTAGCGGTCATCCCATGATCCGAAACCACCAAGAAGATGCAAGATCCTATGGCCTCCTTTATCTCAGCGGCAAGTGCATCCATAGCCTGATAGATCAGCTTTAGCTTTCCAGCTCTCAGACAGTGCCCAGCATGATCTGTCAAGGCAACGTAAAACATGAGAAGTTTCCACGGCTTGCTGAGCTGTTCCAAGAGAATCTCCTTCTTGATTCTAAACTTCTGAAAAGCGAATTCCATAAATTCATCAATGTTCTTGGCCGCGGATTGTCTCCTCCGCAGATCCTCCATTGGATTGAAGCTGACAACGTCAATGGCTGTTGACGGTGTGACAACATCGAACAAGGTTTTCACCTTCAAATCTTGTCTACCCCTCAACGAGGGCTTCAGCCCCAACTTGGATAGGTATCGTCGTTTCCCTCCAATCCATGCCACGAACGGCAGCTTTCTAGCGAAGTCAAGGAATCTGCTCCTGTAGGTCCAGAATCCATCAACACCGTGAATTATCGGGGGCTGTCCAGTGACGAAACTTGCCCAAATGAGTGGACTGTACGGGGCTCCGAAACCTCCTTTCCAGATGAAGTATTTCTCATCAACTTCAAATCTGCCAAAGGTTCTCTGAAGAAGGTGCCTCAACTGCCACTTGACAACAAGGTCATACTCAAGTCCATCGAGAGCTAGAATGAAAACCTTCATGGCAATACCCGGAGTGTAGTGTAGAAGCGGTCGTTCCTCATAAACTTCAAGGTTAGGGTTCACACACGAGCATGAATCTTCTCAGTTCAAGTATCTTCAGAAACCTCGAGAATACCCTCTCCACACAGCGCTTTCTATGATCAACGCGGCTCTCTAAGAAATACCAATGGGCTAGAGACATTCAGAAATCGCTGTAACAAGACTTATGAGCCTAAGGATGAACCTCACTCTCTGAACGGAGAGTCTCGTTTGGAGGATTTGCCAGAAAGATTGGCAGCATCAGGCGCGACACAGATTCGGGGCAGACTAGCTTCACTTTCTGGTGGAGAAGTTTTGGACGTAGCTACAGGAACTGGTGATTTCATCGATACTCTGATGAAGACGTTGAAGAGCTACGAATCTTTCATCGGAATAGACATTTCAAAGAAGGATCTAGCGTCGGCTCAGAAACGGTTTGCAGACCAGCCCGTCAAACTATTGGAGATGAATGCCGAATCGCTGCAGTGGGATGACAATGCCTTTGACACCATCAGCATGGCTCATTCGATACACCACCTCCAGCAACCAGACAAGGTGTTGGCTGAGATGCACCGCGTGTTGAAACCTGGAGGCCATCTGATTCTTGAAGAAGAATTCCGAGATGGCAAGCAGACGGAGGCCCAACGCACCAACCTCCTACAACACGCTTGGGAAGCTCAAATTGACTCGCTACTCGGTGAAACTCACCACAAGAGCTTCACCAAGACTAGAATATCTGCGCTCGTCAGAACCCTTCCACTCGATCATCTGGAGATCTTTGAATCGACACATCCAGTGGAGTGTCTCAATTGTGAGAGACGGTTCACTTGTGATCCAAAGAGTGAAGCTGAAATTCAACGGTCTCTCCAAGAGATTGAAGACAACCTCAAAAGATTAGAGAAGGTAGCGAATCCAAAGCTTCGTGTGAAGCTTCAGAAGATGAGTGAAACCTTGAAGACCCGAACCAGAAAGTTCGGCAACGCTCATCCATCTATTGTGCTAGCGATCGGACGAAAAACCTGAGAATCATGAATCTCTCATTCATGTGAGAATCATGGAGTAAACCATAGGGATGCAATCGCAGATTCTCCTATAACAGTGAACTCGTGTCAAATGTTAAATGCAACTTAGAGCATGCACTGGGATAATGTCTTGGGTGAGAGATGTCAATTGACTGCGGCTCCGTTACAGACGCGTGGGCGTCCCACAGGGATGGTGGCTTTTACTATTGTGTGGGTCGGTCAACTCGTTTCACTATTGGGAACTGCGATGGCTGGCTTTGCCCTCGCCTTCTGGGCGTATGACGTTACCGGAACCGCCACTGCTCTGGCTCTCGTTGGGTTCTTCGCCTTTGCGCCGACCATGTTGATCAGTCCTATCGCAGGAGCGTTGGTGGATCGTTGGAACCGGAAGCTCATGATGATGCTGAGTGATCTGGCAGCGATCTCGTCAACGGTAGCGGTATTCTTATTGTACTCCACAGGCACTCTTCAGATTTGGCACTTGTTTGTCACTGGAGCCTTCGCAAGTGTCTTTGGAGCCTTCCAGTTTCCCGCGTACTCCGCCGCCGTCACCACCATGGTCTCCAGGAAGCAGTACGGCCGTGCCAGCGGCATGTTGTCCATGGCGCAATTCGCTTCTGGAATCTTTGCCCCAATCTTGGCAGCAGCTTTGATTGGAACTATTGGCATCGGAGGCATTCTCTTGATTGACATCCTCACTTTCCTAGTGGCCATTGGTGCGCTGCTTCTCGTGCACATTCCCCAGCCGGTTGTCACTGAGGAGGGCCTGAAGAGTCGAGGAAGCATCTGGAAGGAGTCCGTGTACGGGTTTCGATACATCTTGAAGCGCCCAAGTCTACTCGGCCTTCAACTGGTGTTCTTCTCTATAAACCTCGTAGGCGTCTTCAGCAATACTGTTGCAACGCCGATGATTCTTGCCCGGACGAATAAGAATGTAACACTTTTGGGAATCGTGCAATCAGCTATGGGAATCGGTGGAGTCGCAGGCAGCGTCCTACTCAGCATCTGGGGAGGCCCAAAACGACGAATCCATGGAGTACTAACGGGGATGGGACTTGGAATGTTCGGCACGATCCTGATGGCGTTCGGACGTGACCAGTATGTCTGGTCTGCAGCTGGGTTCATCGGCATGTTCTTCCTCCCAATAATCAACGGCTCGAATCAAGCGATCTGGCAGTCGAAAGTACCACCCGACGTGCAAGGACGCGTCTTTGCCACACGGGCGATGATTGCCCAGATCAGTGCACCTGTAGCTATGCTGCTGGCAGGACCGCTCGCTGACTACTACTTTGAGCCAGCGATGGGAGCGGGTGGCAGCCTTGTCCCTGTGTTCAGTGGTCTCCTGGGTTCAGGACCCGGCGCAGGCATGGCCCTCATGTTTCTACTTGCTGGTCTCATCGGTGTACTCATTGGATTCGGTGCCTATCTCTTCAGGGTTGTGAGAAATGTAGAAGACATCATTCCTGATCATCAAGCAGCTGTCGACCTCAACCGAGAAGTCACTGCACGTAAGGGCAAGCAAAACACAACTGGATCACCATGAGAGGATCACGCCACTCACTCGGAGCGTACACTCTATAGGTAGTCAACTCCTGACATGTTAGGTGAAGACTAGCCCTGTCACAACGATCCTTCGATCCGTGTTTATGGCGGATGGTAGTGATGGGTGGGCTGTTGGCGAAAATGGACGAATCATCAGGTGGATGGGAACTGATTGGATTCCTGAGTTTCCCGCATCAGCAACAGCATCTCTTTTACTTACAGCAACATTAGCGATGGCTCTCCTGACTACAGTAGTGAAGAACAGAAGAGACCGCTAAGGATCAGGCACACGCACAGTCCTAGCACACCGATTGACGGAATCCTCACTCTTCCCATGACGGCGACACTCGCTGCTGCATCAAGGCAGCCACACGTGGAATACTGTGGGTATCCTTGATTCAAGATGTTTTGAGCATCTGCTCCTGCCTCATTCGGTTCTCTGAACCGAAATCGGTTTGATCAGAACAGTCACACGCATCATTTGACAAGGATGATCCGGTTCTAACGTTTCTGTCTCTTTTCCAGCTCACGGATTTCACAAGTGTTGATGATATGCTTGGATTCCAACCAACCTCGACGGGCCACTGACACTCCGAGCGCAAGGTACTTAAGTTGGTCAATCGTATGCGCATCAGTTCCAATGGAGATCTGCACGCCACTCCGTATCGCCGCTCTACTATGCACGTCGTTCAGATCGAGCCGATTTGGGAAAGCGTTAATTTCCATCATGACGTGTTGATCAGCTGCAGCGGCGAAGACTTCCTCAGTGTTCAAAGCGTACGGTGGTCTCCTCATCATTAGTCGCCCCGTCGGATGTGCAATAGTGGAGACGTAGTCGTTGTGAATGGCTGAAATTACTCGCTGTGACAGTTGCTCTGCGCTTCCTTTGAAGCCTGAATGAATGCTTGCAACCACGAAGTCTAGATCCTTCAAGACACTGTCGGGCAAATCCAGGCTGCCATCTCTCTTGATGTCAACTTCTATCCCCTTGAGGAGGGTGAATTCGTCGAGGCTCTTGTTCAGCTTATCGATTTCTCTGATTTGGTTTCGCAAACGTTTCTCATCGAGGCCTCGGGCAATCGCTAATGCTTTTGAATGATCAGTGATGGCGACGTAGTCCAGCTTCTGTTTCTGAGTCGCTGCGGCGATGTCCTCAAGAGTCGCGGTACCGTCACTCCAGTTGGAGTGAACGTGCAGATCTCCCTTCATCTCATCATAGCCCACAATTTTGGGGAGAGAATTCTCAAGTGCTGCCTGAATCTCTCCTCTGTCCTCTCGGAGCTCAGGTTCAATGTAGCTGAGGCCACAGGCGTGATAGATAGACTCCTCGGTGTCCCCAGCTACAGGCTTGTGGCTCTCTCTCTCGAAGAGGCCGTATTCATTGAGTTTGTAGCCTAGCTTGACGGATAACGCTCTCAGTTTGACGTTGTGTTCTTTGCATCCGGTGAAGTATTGCAGAGCAGACCCGAAACTTTCAGGTGGTACCACACGCAGGTCCACCTGCATTCTTCCTCCAACGATGATGGTGCTTCTTGTGGATCCTTTTGAAATCACTCTCGTCACTCTTGGCAGTGACACAAACTGGTCGACCACTGCTTGGTTGTTCTTGGCAGCGACCAAGATGTCAATATCTCCCACGGTTTCTTTCATTCGACGAGCTGACCCTGCCGCCTCCACCCGTAAAACCTCTCTACAGCCGGTCATGTGATCTTCAATCTCTCTGATGATGGGGAGAATTTCGCCAAGGAGGAAACGTGTCTGCACTGTTTTCTTCGATTCGATTGCTCTGAGGATGTTTTCCTCAGACTTGACCCCGAACCCTTTCAGGCGTTGAATTTTGCCCGATCGGGCAGCTTTCTCAAGGTCGTCAACAGAAGCTATGTTAAGTTCTCGCATGAGTCTGGTGACGGTTTTCGGGCCGAGTCCTTCCAGAGTGATGAGCTCTTGAATCCCAAGAGGCAGCGACTCCCGCAGCTCTTCAAGGTGACTACTGCTACCTGTCTGCAGAATCTCCACAATAACCGATGCGATTCCTTTCCCCACTCCCGGAATCTTCTCCAATGATCCTTGGCTTGACACGGTTCTGAGGTCATCGGTTAAGCCTTCGATTCGTTGAGCAGCCAACAAATATGCTCGGCTTCGAAAACTTTCTCCTTTAACTGCGTATAGCTCTCCAATCTCATAGAGAATCCGTGCAACCTCGCTATTAAGGCTCATAGAATCAATAGAGACCGGCTTCGATTCTTAAATGCCTTCTCTCAGACGCGCTCTTAAGGTGGGCTTCGCCAGATGGAATGTGTCAAATTGTCTGAACCCAGTAATGGAGCAGCCCTTCATTCACGAATCCCACAGATTCATAGAGTCGCCGCGCTGCATCCGACGGAGCAGCTCCTAAGATGACAATTGCAGATGGCTGGTACTTCTCGAGACGCTTAAGGCTCTCACAGATCACAGCTTTTCCCAACCCGAGCTGTCGATGCTCAGGGTGTGTTCCCACCGGCTCCAATTCCGCTATCTTGCTCACAGGATCAATTCGAGCTGTGCAGAAGGCAGCAAAGTTACCTTTTGGATCGACAGCGACAATGTCCAGTTCCTCATGATAAAAGGAGGCTGCGCTGTACACTTGCAGCAACTCCAATGACATGCTCTTAACGTGCGGAAAGACAGTTTTCTGAACTTCCCGATACTTGAGGAAATCCTTTGCGATGACAGCGTTTCGGATGGTATACCCCATCGGCGTAGTGTATGTTGGGACGGGCAAGTGGATGGGTCGTATCTGTTTGTCTCCGTCAATCTCACCTTGCTGAAAACCTAATTCGGTGAGCAGGTGAATGAGTTCTGTATCAGCATCATCGACAGGGAGTCTCACGGGTCCTTGGCCACCGTTGTCCTTCTTCAGATTCTTCACGCGTTTCTGCATCCAGACCAACATTTCTCTCGCTGCAGAAATGCAATTAGGGTGAACAGAGAGCCCACAGTTCCCTGAAGGCGGTGTATACGATAATCCTACCATGGATCCAGAGAGGTGACGAGTGGTATCGTGTGCCTCCCAGATCTTGAGATACTCATCCTCATCGTCATGGTATGCTGTTCCACCTGGACCGAACTTGACGTTCTCGAGCTGCGATGGTATCCAATTCGTGTAGGCTTTTCTGATCGGGAAGATGTTGCCAAGAAACCTCCTGGCAGAGTCGAAATCATTTGCCCAATGATAATCTCGTATCCTGAAACCCATAGACACTCCACCATAGATGAGGCGCCAACAGCAGGGAACATTATTCTACTGATGCAGATCCCTAGTCGGCGAGATACAAAGCGGGTGTGTGATTTTAATAGTTGTTGCTCACACATAATTACGGTTGCCAGAATGCTTGTAGCTAATAAGGATGTAATGTCGCGAGCCGCTGCCGGCGGCTACGCGGTCGGTGCTTTCAACATAAACAACCTGGAAACCGTTCTAGCCATCACTGACGCCGTTGTGGAAGAGCAGTCTCCAGCAATAATCGCGGTGACCCCCAGTGCGATCAAGTATGGTGGACTAGATTATCTTGCTGGGATAGTCAAGGTGGCTGCGAACCGTGTACCTCAACCGGTGACTCTGCATCTGGATCATGGGCTGGACATTGAGACAGTGGCTCGTTGCGTGAATGCCGGCTTTACATCTGTCATGATCGATGTCTCGAGCCTCAGTTTTGAAGATAACATCGCAACGACAAAGAAAGTTGTAGATCTAGCACATCCAAGAGGAGTCTCCGTGGAAGCTGAACTTGGGAAACTGGCTGGGATTGAAGAGACGGCAGTTGATGAAAAGGATGCTGTATTGACAGATCCAGAGAATGCACAGGAATTTGTGAAGCGTACCGGTGTCGACGCGCTAGCTGTCGCGATTGGCACCTCTCATGGCGCATACAAATTCAAAGGTGAGCCCAAACTCGATTTCGATCGGTTGAAAGAGATTCGAGAACGTGTAGATGCATTACTGGTGCTGCATGGAGCTTCCAGCGTTCCTTCATGGATCATTGAGAAGGCTACCAAGTACGGTGCAGAGTTGAAGGGAGCCAGCGGAATCCCTGAAGCACATATCCGAAAAGCCACATCAATGGGGGTGTCTAAGGTGAACATCGACACTGATCTCAGGCTAGCTTTCACAGGAGCTGTTCGGGAAGTCCTCGCCACCTCTCCATCACAGTATGATCCACGGAAGATCCTAGGACCGGCGAAAGATGCTATGAAGCTAGTTGTGAAAGAAAAGATGCGGTTGTTCGGCAGTTCGGGAAAAGCAGTGTAGGATACAGGATGATGCGAGCATGAAAGTGGGCGTACTCACTGGAGGCGGAGACGCACCAGGAATAAATGCAGTGATACGAGCTGTAGTGAGAAAAGCCATTCAAAACCATGGCTGCACAATGATTGGGATCAAAGATGGATGGAGGGGATTGATGGAGGGAGACGTCGTCACATTGAATGTGCAAGCCACCTCAGGACTACTTCCCCGCGGTGGCTCCATTCTCGGCACGTCGCGAACAAACCCATTCACACGAGCAGATGGAGTCGCCCGTATCATGGAGAATGTTAAGAAACAAAACCTTGATGCAGTGATCGCTATCGGCGGAGATGACACTCTCAGTGTTGCCTACAAACTCTTTGAACTAGGCCTCTCATGTGTCGGAGTCCCCAAAACCATCGACAATGATCTCCCGGGAACTGACTACACGTTCGGCTTCCAAACAGCGGTCTCCATCGCATGTGAGGCTCTGGACAAGCTGCACACCACTGCTGAATCCCATCATCGCGTTATAATCCTGGAGGTGATGGGTCGTAACGTCGGTTGGATCGCACTGGAAGCAGGAATGGCTGGCGGAGCTGACGTGATTCTCATCCCTGAGATCCCATTTGACATTGATGAAGTCTGCAGCTACATAAAACAGAGGCAGCAACGTGGCCGATACTATAGCTTACTCGTAGCTGCGGAAGGCGCCAAACCTAAAGGTGGAGAGGAAATAATCTACAGCCACGGAGTGGATGAATTTGGTCACCCACGACTGGGCGGAATTGGCTTCCATCTGGCCAGAGAGATTGAGGATCGACTGAAGATTGAAACTCGCGTGGTTGTTCTCGGCCACTTACAACGGGGTGGGTCTCCTGTGGCCTTTGACAGGGTGCTCGCCACAAGATATGGCGCTGCAGCCATCGATCTTGTGTGTGAAAAGAAATTCGGATACATGGTTGCTCTCAAGGGAAACCGAATTGTTTCCATTCCCTTGAAAGACGTCGTTGGCAAGCGAAAAACTGTCGATTTGAAGCTCTACGAAATCGCCAAAGCCTTCTTCGGGTGAGTGAGTGTCCCAGCGCGATGATTGGTAGTCAACCAATCCAATCGAAGAGTTCCGTTCACATTGTAGACGGTAATATGCACCATAGTTGCAGTGCACATTGCTGCGTGCGCAGGTGCGTACTGAGGCAGTAACTAGAGTTCATGGATCGGATCCTACAGCTTCTAGAGAAGCCTTCAGAACAGAGACATTCAGGCTCCCGCGATCTATACATTCGAAAGACTGGTTCAGAGAATAGAATGCGTGCCTGCTTGTTCCAGTCAGATCCTAGACATGGTTCTGCGTGCGCGCTCTTGATTTGCGAAATACTGCGAAGGCAGCGAAGAAGATCGTGAGTGACATAATTGTTCCAAGGGCGAATTCTGGGATTACGAAGAAGCCTGCTGTTACCTCGATGTCACTGTCGTCAAGGGCATCAACTCTCTGGTTGTAGATGCCGTTGTTGTCAACGTCGATTATGATGTCAAAGCCTCCGAGAATTAGAGGGGGATTCCACCCTGTCTTTGCCTCAATGGTTCCGAGAGAGCTGGATGTCACCGTTGTCAGTGTGCCAATGGCTCGTGAAGGAATAGTCATTCCATCCGTCCACGTGGATACATCCGCAACGATGTGCAGAGCGTAGGTTTGTGATGGAGCATAGCCAGTTCCGGTGACATAGACAGTTTCGTCGATGTTGAATATGTCCTTCTGGTTTCCCTCTGAATCGGAGCTTTCAATCGTAGGACATGGTACTGTAACCACTGGTAGTGGTAGCTGTATTGCAGCTGCGTTTCCCTGCCAGTCCAAATAGGTTACATCTGCGTCCACGTTGGTTTGGATTGCACCACATCGGATCATCTGTACCTGGTATGTGAGTGACACTGCTTCATCGTAGTTGATGTCTCCTAGATTCCAGGTCAGAGTGGTGGATCCATCTGGATTCGTGACTTGAGTGGTCGGCTGAATGCTAAGGGATCCGGGGAGGATCACGACTTCCGAAGTGACGATGTCTGTCACGACGACGTCGTATCCTGCGGTTTCTTTCTGTATTCCCTTCACGACTTCTGTGATGGTGTCATTAATGACACTCACGAACTGCTCTGCTTGAGCATGCGAGAAGTTGTAGAAGAGACCATCTGTCAATTCAGCGACTCTTCGCATCTGCGATTCGCTCAGTACACGCTCATCACTGTGGATTGTGATGTATTTTATGCCCAAGGATGCTGCAGCGGACACTTGGTTCCAAAGCATCACCCCGTCATAATCCTCTCCAGTCGTTATTCCCAGGGGGCCTGGTACTCTTCTCCCTTCATCACAGGGTTCATCAGTGGCAAGCACAACGATTTTGTAGGCGTCAGGGCGCCATGTCATCCAGTTGTTGCCCAGCCAAATAGCGTCACCCCACGGCTCCCATTGCCCTGCAGCAGTCAATGTGTTAATGAAGCTGATGATGCTGCTTGTGTCAGAGGTCAGTTGCTTCACGCTCTTGGTGTTCACGGAGCCATTAGTGTTGATGGGGCATTCCCCGAAGTGGATGAAGTTTCCGAAGACAATGAACCCCACATTGATGTCTAGACCTGCAGTCTGCAGATCTAGGAGCATATCCGCGAACTTGTTTTTCATGTCGGTGATTTCGCTGCTGTAGCTGCCTGATGCATCCATCATGATGACAATGTCCGCTGGATGCGTGATGAGGGTGTCCGGTTCAGTAACTGGTGTGCCTGAGCCTGCGACATCGATTGTCACCGTGACCTCCTCACCCAAATACGCTGCAGTCTTGTCCAAACGCTTGTCTGCTACCAGCACTGGATACGCCGGTGAATAGACAGGTTTCCCTGTGAACGCGAGGAACCCAGCACCAAGTAAGAGCAACAGAATTAGTGTGACTAACTTCTTGACCATGACGCTCCTTTCTCCCAGCGCATTGATCTGTGAATGCTGCCTTTAACGATGTCTTTTCATCTATCGTACGTAAGAATATAGCTGCAATCGTTTATTTAAGGAGCACTGGAAGCTTTCTCCAGAGGAAAGTTCTATCTACCTTACATCATGGATCAACGATCTCAAATAACCATTGTCTGGCAACTTTGACTAGCAGGAGATAGCTATGACGCGAACGCTTCTTGACCTCTCAGTGCTCGCGCAAATTTTGCAGTAGGCTCGGAGCAATCTCTCTACGTGTTTGACTAAGCCTGGACAGCAGAGCTTCGTCAACGTGTGCCCTCACTGTAACACTATGCTTGCAGTGACTAGTAACTCAAAACTTGTGGGAATTAGAGATTCTGAAGATGGATTTCAAAGTCGAAGTGCAAGCTCATAATCTTTAAGCTGACACACTTCTCTTTCAAACTGTAGCGGTGTCTGGATGAAGATTGACATCACGACAGTGATCGTCGCATTGATCACTGTGACACTGGTTTCTCTGATTGGGATAGTTGGGTTGCTTCAGATCAACAACCTGGTGTTTCAGGATCTGTATGAGTTTGGCTTGGTGTTCAGCAATCGCTGGGCGATGCCCTTCTGGACATACTCTGGGATAGTAGTCGGTTTGTCCTGGGTCAACATAGGGGCAGCAATGGCGCTCACCGTCCACGTCTTCCGAAGAAGAAAAGCTGTGGCAATCACGGAATCGAATCAGATGGAAGTGCAACAGGCAGGCAAGACTCAGCGCCGACTCGCAGACTACTTTAGGATCCTTGAAGACAAGCCGACTTCAGAGACAGTTGCTTCACAAAGATACCCTGCTACCTCTCAATGGAATAGGTATGATGTGAGACAACCAACCTACATCGTGGACTCTCAGTGCTGATCGACAAGAATCGTCCACGTTCTCGATAACACTCTCTTCTTGGAGCTTGTTGCTGCACACCAAGGCATCTTTTCAGAATCGTCAATCTCGGTAATGGTTCCTTTGAGATTGACGTTTCCATGCAATCTGATGAACAACAAGCATGCACGGAGTTCCATTGTTTTCTTGTACGCGCGCTGTAGTTCAGAAGCTTGACTCCTTTCCACGCGTATGGGGAATGAATTATCAGATCACCAGCGTCGCCGACGAACAGATGAGCGTGTGGTTCTAGCCTGCTTATATTTGTCTCCTCTCAATATAATTCGCTATCAGGTGAGAAGTGATGATCGTCGGCACAGAATTTCTGACCACCATATTGCTCTGGTTCATCCGAGCCTTTGTTTCAAGCCTCATCTGTCTCCTCATAGGATACATTGGACTAAGAAGCCTCGACCGCATTACCACAAAGATTAGTGAATTCAAAACCATCAAGGGAGATCCTCTGGCCACGGGCCTTTTTGTGAGCGGTTTCCTGATCTTCGCGGGACTCACCATTTTCGGATCAATGGTGAATCCTTTTTTCTTGGGACAATCTGTGGTCTTCAGCGCATATTTCAACATTCAACGACTACTCATTGTAATACTGAGCTTCGCTGTCAGTCTCTTCTTCGGGTGGTTTTTCTACTTTGTCTTCGCGAGGCTGACGCCCTTCGGGATAGACCTGGATGACATAAACAGGAATCCCGTCGCCGTTGGCGTATTCCTGTTCAGCTATGAAGTGTTCTTGGGATTAATCATCTACGCAAGCTTGATGGTGCCTTTGGCCTGAAGAGGAAATGACAGATGCGCTGTGTAGGACGCACCTGGTGTCAGATGCTGTTCGTGGTCTTCGTTGTAGTCTCAGCTGCTGTGCTGGGAACGGTTGATGGATTACCCAGTGGGGGAAGTTACCCTCCAACATTTACGTTTGATGGAGAAGATTGGTTTGACGGCTGGGGGTACAACCGTAACTACTATGGAGGCTCCGATGGATACATGCCGAACTTGGCCTATGAAACCTTGGGAGCGAATCAGGAACTCGCCTACAGTCTCGGGCAGCAATTCCGAATAAGCTACCCCAGTGAAATCCGCAGGGCAGAAGCTATTTTACAGTTTGTCCAGAGATGGACGGAATATGGTTACGATGAGGACAACGTTGTAATGGATGGACATGCACAGTATGAATGGGCATGGAACGCTGATGAAATGGCACACATGTTTAATGCATCCACGACCACTATCGCCGTCGGGGACTGTGAAGACATGGCGTTCCTCTGCGCAACTATTTACTTAGGCTCTGGAATTGACGCAGCGTTAGTTCTAACAACAAGCCATGTTGCCCTGTTGATCTGGCTTCCTGACTATCCAAACGCCAACTACTACTGGGACATACCTGATGATGGAAAAGAAGGAGGATGGATTTGGGTGGAAGCCACAGGCGATCGGAACCCTCTCGGGTGGACACCACCAGACTTCGCGGATGGCGATTGGGTGGTGTTCCCGTTGGGTTTCATTGAGTTCACTATAGACTACACTCCGAGGAATCCCCAAGCGGAAGATGATGTTCTTGTCTCAGCTAGTGTGGTGAGTGCGCGAGGATCAGTCAACAGCGTGGTGTTAAACTACTCGGTCCAGGGAAAAGAGCATTCCATGTTGACTATGACAGCTAGGGATTCAGTTTATGAGACCACCATACCACGGCAACCCAAGGGTTCGAGAGTAACCTTTTCTGTTTCCGCCACCGATACAGAAGGAAACATAAAACAGACCAGCGATTTCCAATACACTGTGGGATTTGCACTGGAAATCCCGAGCATACTCTTGGACCCCATCATTCTCGGTCTCATTGTCGTGATCCTTCTAGTCGCTATCGCATTCGCAATTCTGAGTCGTGGTCACGGACAAGACTTCTGACACGCGAGACGTCATCTGAGGTTCCTGGCTCGAATTTTTTCTAGGTTTGTTCTGGCTTCTTTTGCTGAAACAGTTCGAAACCCGTTCCAGAGTCGCTCAAGCCTATTGCAGGGAAATTGCTCACAGTACCCACAGTTTTCGACGTTCTTCTCTGCACCGCACGCTCTCACATCGCAAACAGCGCAGAAAGAGTGTAGTCTGCCACCGATCATGCAGCCATCGCAATCAACGTCCTCAATCTTGAGCGGTTCATCTTCCGTTGACCACATCTCAACGACCTTCTGTCTCATTGCATCATCATCTCTCTGCGTAGCAATAAACGCAGCACATTCATCACAAGCTAATCCACACACAGCTGTAATCCTGCTCATAGATCCACCTCCTAGCGTGAATACGCAAGGAGATATAGGTGTTTGCGCACGCGCAAGGCTTAATTGTTAAAGACTGAGAAATTAGATTGACAGGATAAGGAGGTAGTTCAATTGGCAGTACCAGCCTATGCAGGATGGTATTAGAGCGTACTAAGAAGGCACTCAAAGAAGCGGGAGCTACTTCTGAAGAAACTACTAGAACACCCAAAGCACTCAAACTTGATGAAAGGTGGCTGAAAATGAGTGCCAATACAATCATACCTTCTGGTGTTGTTGCAACAAAGGACGGAAGATATTATTTAATTAGCAAAAACGAAAAGCAACAATGACTTGATTACAAGGCAGCCTCAAGCACGCGTATCAACTACTCGGACCTTGACGTGGTCCCAAACGTTACGATCAAAGCAACAAGAACTAGTAGTCCAATTGGCAGGAACACTCCAAACAATGCGTCTCCAAGTTTGTCTGCGAAAATCCACATATAAGCCACAGCTATAATGGCTATGGCAAACCAACAACTCGCGACAATTGCGGCTCTAGGCTCCATTACTTTTTCACCTTTGTCACCTCAATTGTAATTACTCGAATAAAAGAGCTGGCATGTGCGCGTCAGGTAGTCATCTACTCACTTTGTTCTCTCTTGGTCTAGTTTCTCAGCGCGCGCCCTTAGAACAGCCTGATTTCCTCATTAATCCCTCTCTTGAAAAGCCTGCCATCTCTAGTGTCTTTTGAGCAGCCAGATTTTCAGTTGCTACTGGTGCTTGAACTCTAACTGCATCCTTCGTGAGAAACAGCTAAATAACAACACCATCAGGTTGGTCTTGTCTGTGTTCTATGACTTGTACGAAAATCTTCGCTTGATAGACTCTTCTGTGCTTTCCTTCTTCATGAAAGGAACCGCAATGGTCAAAAGCAGGACTACAGAGACCATTCAGAGTCTATCCATAGTGCGATATGCCTAGTCTGAATCAGGGTCTATTATCGCTCTACCTCTTTGTGTGAACAGCTCTCTTCGGTAGTTTCCAGCTAAGAGACCAGCGAAACTCCATGAGAGCGGTAGAAGTAGGTTGCCGAGAATGGTGAGGAGAACGTACGTTGGATGCAGCAATGTGTACTGAGGTATCTGTATCTGTCTAATTAAGTGACCCATCAAGGTGCCACCCAGAATCACACAAGTGAGTAGAACGAGAAGAATCAAAGCTGAGTTCAGAGATAATTTGACTTGTTTGCCTGAATAGTAACTCACCGCGAAGATTACCGCAGATCCACTGATTTCTGTGATCAGTATCACAAACGACAATAGAAAGAGGAATTGTCCTGCCTCAAGAGGGGAATACGCGAAGTCCTCAGTGAGAATAATGCCCTTGAATGGTGTGTCTGCTCTCCAATATCCGAAGAAAAGAGAAAAAGCAAAAACCACAGTAATCACCCAAAACAACGAACTTAAATTCATCCTTTTCCCCAATCCTGCTCCCCTATTCAACTATGACATTTCTTTCCTTAAAATCTTAAGCCAAATGTGAGCACTAAAAGGCCTTATCCAGGAGCATCCTAGAAGATCTGCGTTGACACGTGTAGCAACCCAAGTGAATAGCTCTGTGTCAGTGCAATAAGCGAGCGTGCCGAACTGCTCAAGAAAAAGAAAAGGGTGGCACTATGGTTGTGCTAGTAGTGTGTGTTCTCTTTTCTGCAGTTCATTGTAGAGATATTCAAACCACTCGAATATTGTTGGTCGATTGCGCTCCTTTCTATAATCCTCTACTAAAGGGTTCAAGGTTTCCCAGTGCATCTTTACTGGTGCTGTGAACAAGTCGTCAACGAGGTCAATGTTGATGAGTTTTCTATGTAGCAGAACTCCTATTCCTTCAAAGAATATGCCGACTTGATTCACATCTCGTAACCCATACTTTGTCTGATAGCTCTTGAAGCTCTCGTAGTGTCTGTCTCTGGTTTTCTCCCATGCTTCTTGGAAGCTACCACTGCCCATAGTTGAATAGAGTCTGATGACCAAGTCGGTTTGTCTCTGTCTAATTAGGTTCCTGAGCTCCACAACAGTGAAGACTACACCCACTATCACACCAACAGCCGCAACCAATGCTGAGATCGATGGAATATCTAACATTCTATTACCGTCCAAATCTAGATTCTACCAGTGAATATTAAAATTGGCACAGCAACTTATGCAGGACACAGGTCCTCAACGCTGGTTGGCGCTACGGAACATTCATATAAAGCTCATGGAGAACATCATATCTGAGAGATGTGTGAAGTGAATTGCAGACGCCTCAGCAGCAAAATATGTGAACGTTATTTCCAACTCAACCATTAACACCTTTGAGTACTCTGCCCTTACCCACACAATCAACCTATTCGTTTCGAACTCCACAAGTGATCAAACATTCGGTTTCATCAGGATTTGTATCCCTCACACGCTGATGAATGAAACCTACCATGTCACAATCAATGGTACAGATCCCTACTACATCGACTACACTCTTGCCGACAACGGAACTCACAGATGGATGTACTTCGTCTTTGACCACTCAACACTTCATATCGTCATCGTCCCCGAGTTCCTATGGCTGATTGCTTTGCCTCTGTTCATAGGGGCAACATTGATGACTGCCAAAGCAATGCACGCAATCTCACGCAAGAACGATCACCCTCACGGATGACTCTCAGCTTCAATCAGCTGGAGCCTCGATCAGCTACGTCTCTACTCATCCTCTCAGCATGTTTCTTCTGATCACTCTTCCAGTTGACACTGACAATCCATCCGGCAAAGGTCATGCTCGCCCGAAAGCGACCTAAGGTGTGAGCATTAGAGAACCGTCTCCGAGTATTCAATGTCTCGTGTTGGAAATCCTTAAAAGCTGTTGGAGAGGCAGAGTTAGGGTTCGGAGACTAATAGAGATGAGCGAAGAACTTACACGAAGATTACTAGCCAGCGTCTCACTAACTCTGCTATTTGGAACGATCGTCTTCGCCACCCTAAGTCAGAATCTCTCTGTGATGGCTGCAGGATCAACGATCTACGTTGATGACGATAATGACATTGCCCCTTGGGATGGGACCCTCGAGCATCCATTCCAAAACATCACTAGTGGAGTGGCAAATGCCACACATGGAGACACCTTGCATGTCCTGAACGGAACCTACATTGAGAACGTCATTGTTGATAAGAGCATCACCTTGAAAGGGGACGCTCGACCCGTCATTGATAGTTTGAACAATATTGGCATAGAAATCACTGCAGACAACGTGACTGTGGAGGGCTTCGAAATAACGGGGGCATCTTATGGTGTGTACACTGACGCATCTGGTTTCAACATCACTGACAACGTTTTCACCTACGATGATTATGGCATCTATTGGTTGATTGACGAGTATAACCTGACAGTAGACTACATTGTGCATGACAGCTGGATCACAAACAACACCTTCGAAATGATCATCAATTCAGCAATCTACACCAGCTTGACTTTCGACTACGCCCATCAAAGTGGTTACGATGTTGAAGTAGGAAACATCCATTTCTGCGACAACACAATTCTCCTAGAAGAGACTTATGCCGGAGGGATCGACGTGTCCAATCTCGAAGTGAGCTATCTCGATGGCGGAACTGTATCCGTGGGCGTCATCAACATGTCAGGAAACCGGATCCACGGCGGATACACGGGCATTGATTTCTACGGAACCCTCGATGAGCTACTTGACGTGCATGCCAACTTCGGCGATGTCATTATCACCAACAACGTGATGATAAACCAATCAAGTGAGGGCATGGACATTGACTTCTACGACTGCACCTACTTGCACGGTAACACCACAAGTGCTTATGGATCTTTGCGGATCATTGGGAACACAATAACATCCGTTCACGGCGCCGATGGTATCTATCTCTCAGACATTGGATACTGGTACGATTTCAATGATACTGCTAGTCTGGAAGTCGATAACATCTACATTGAAGAAAACGAAATTGATGTGGGCGGAGATGGCATCTACTTCTATGGCTACGAAGCAGGTTACGACCTGTATGACAACTCATCACTCAGCATAGGCCACATCTCAGTAAAGAACAACACGATAATCAGCGGAGGATATGGAATAGAGATTGATCTCGAAGAATTCGGCTACTACATGTATGGCAATTCTTCCTTTACGATGGGTGACATTGAGTTTAGCCACAACACAATCCAGAGTGACTACGATGGAATCTACGTCGGCTATCTTTACTACTTTGGCTATGAGATGTATGATTACGCCTCCTTCACAATGGGCAGCTTCAGGCTAAGCGATAACCATATCACTAGTAGTCAAGCAGGAATCTACACGGATTACTGTGAGTATCTTGGCGAGTACATGTATGGTAACTCAACCTACATGATGGGTGATCTTGAAGTCAGTGGTAACACAATCAACAGCATCTACAACGGAATCTACATCTATGAATTCTATGAGTTCGGCTACTATCTGTATGGCAATTCTTCCTTTGCGATGGGAAGTATCCTCGTGAACAACAACGTCATCAACAGCGGCAGCGGGTACGAAGGAATATATGTAGACTACATCGAGTATTTTGGCGAGTACATGTATGATACATCAACCTTCACGATGGAAGATATCGAGTTCAGTGGCAACAATATCACCAGTGGCAGTGACGGCATATACTTCTACTATCTCGCCTATGAGTTCGGCTACTACATGTATGGCAATTCCTCTTTCACAATGAGAGACGTCCTGGTAAATGACAATATCATTAACAGCGACAGTGATGGAATTTACATTTACGAACTGGGTTATTACGGCAACTACATGTATGGTTCATCGAACTTTACCATGGGTAACTTCAAGCTCAGTGGCAACATCATCACCAGCACGTCCTATGGTGTATACGTCAACGACTTTTACGAGTTCGGCTACTACATGAATGACAATTCTTCATTTACATTTGGAAGCATTTATGTGAACAGCAACACAATCCACAGCGGCCTCACGGGCATATACCTTTACAACTTCGAGTACTTCGGAGAAGTGCTGCACAATTCTTCCTCCTGGTCAATGGGCGACATAGAGTGCAATGACAACCACATTAACAGCACAGAGCACGGAGTGTACATCGGCTACATTTTTTATTTTGGCTACTACATGACTGGCAATTCCACCCTAGTAATGGGTAACATCGGAGCCAGCGGAAACATCATCAACAGCACCAACAATGGAATTCACTTCCAAAATATCGGCTCGATCGCTGACCGCCTATACAATGATGCACTATTCACCATGGGTAACATCTCTGTAAATGACAACGTAGTTGACTGCGGCGGCGATGCGATACACATTTCTAACATAGAGCCATTTGGCATCACCGTCTATGACAATGCCTCCTTCACAATGGACACTATAGAGTTCGATGGCAACACAATCGGCAGTGGCGATGCTGGTATGCGTCTAACAAATCTGGAAAACGCAACCATCAGGGACAACGTAATTCAAAACTGTCACCATGGAATCTATCTGATAGATGCTGTGAACAATCACATCTACCACAACGTCTTCAACAACACCGTCAACGCTTACTCCAACTGGATCAACATCTGGGACAATGGCTATCCGTCAGGCGGCAACTACTGGAGTGACTACAATGGAACCGACAACTACATGGGTCCTGGTCAAAACCTTACAGGTACCGATGGCATCGGCGACACACCGTACACCATTCAAATAGGCAACCAAGATCAATATCCTTTCATCGATAAATTAGCCTGGGATGAGACCCCACCCGCTATAACCACACTCATTCAGAACCCTGAAATCCCAGACCACCTAGAAACTGTGACCATTAGGGTTGACGTGACAGATGACGAAAGCGGGGTACAAAACGTGACCTTGTCATTCAGCATCGATGATGGAGATTCGTGGATCAACCTCACGATGGAATACACCTCAGGAAACACCTATCAAGCAGTCATCC
>JABAOC010036085.1_pt1 | contig 24161 bp, 23 predicted proteins | sample 7062161 | NCBI WGS metagenome assembly JABAOC01 (sample SAMN14538625, study PRJNA623070) | marine sediment metagenome | biome: marine biome [ENVO:00000428]; feature: marine pelagic biome [ENVO:01000023]; material: deep marine sediment [ENVO:00002113] | place: India: Gulf of Khambhat ... | reverse complement strand
ACGCTCCAGGATTCCTCCAATCAGATGTCGACCGTGGCCCATCCCGACACGGGCATCAAGAAAGCGACGGACTGGGTCGAGTGGAAGATTCCACTGAGCGAGTTCACCGGTGTGAATCCGGCCAGGGTCAAGAAGATCGTCATCGGCGTGGGTGACCAGGCCAACCCGGTGGCGGGCAGCGCCGGACTGTTCTTCATCGACGACATCTGCCTGGTCAGGCCGTGATGTCATTACGAGAGCCTGGCAATGGAGCGATCTAGGTTCCCAAACGCGATTCGTCGCGTTTGGGAACNNACTGGTGGTGATTTGTGTTTCCATTCTGACAGTGGGCGTGATTCCCGTACAGGCCGGCTTACAGGACGGGTTGGTGGCATACTTCCAGCTCGATGAGGGAAGCGGGACCGTCGCCGCCGATTCCTCCGGCAACGGCCATGACGGCGTTCTGTTCGGAAACGAGGTGGAATGGGTGCCGGGACGCTTCGGAGGCGCCGTGCTCTTCTCGACGGCCGAGAGCGAGGCTCACGTGGAGTTCCCGACGACGGGCATGTCCGTATCGGCGGGAACGATTTCCCTGTGGGGGTATCTGAGCGAGCCCCAGGCGTCGCGGACCCGCTACTTCTTTGGCCACACCACCCGGCCGCCGTACAAGGACCGCATCCAGATATACATGGATGGCGGCAACACCAACCTGGACCTCGGTCTCGGGGACGCGCACGCCAGGACGACCGACATCGCGGTGCTGCGGACCAAGACTTGGGTCCATATCGTCCTGACCTGGGACAACGGCCGGTATGTCGTCTACCTCGACGGCGAGAAGGCGGCGGAAGGGACGTACACCGGTCTGACGGCGCTCGATCCGGTTGCCAATATCAGTGATGACGACAACCCTGATGAAAACGAAGCTTTCGACGGCGTGCTTGATGAGGTGCGCATCTACAGCAGGGCCATCACGGCGGCGGAGGTGACGGAAATCTTTCAGGCCCCGGCTGCGCCTCGAGTCAAAGCCTGGGGCCCCAGTCCTGCCGACGGCGCGCGGGATGTCGTGGCGCCGGTGCTCAAGTGGAAATCGCTCGATACGATCCGGCTCCACGACGTCTACGTGGGTACGGACCCGAACCTGACGGCCGCGAACCTGGTTGGCCCCCGCTGGGGCATGAATCTGTATTATTACGCCGTGCCGCTGGAGCCGGGGGTTGTGTATTATTGGCGCGTGGACGAAATTGAGTCGGACCTGGTGACGATCCACACCGGAGACGTGTGGAGCTTTCTGGCCCAGCCCCTGACGGCCTACGACCCGGAGCCGCCGGATGGGACGAATACCGCAGGGTCTTCCCTCGATCTGACGTGGCGGGCGGGGACCGGCGCCATGAAGCACCACGTGTATTTCAGTGACAGCCTCGATGCGGTCACAGAGGGGACCGCTGACGCGGACCAGGGCATTCTGACGGACCCGAATTTCGCCCCGGGTGATCTCCAGGACGCGAGCACGTACTTTTGGCGGGTCGATGAAGTCGGGCTCAATGATGTCGTGCGGCCCGGCGCGGTCTGGAGTTTCACCACAATCGTTCCCGTGGACGATTTCGAGAGCTACAACGATGAGGAGAACCAGGGCACGCGCATCTATGAGACCTGGCTCGATGGGCTCACGAACAACACCGGCTCGACCGTGGGTTACTGGGATCCGCCGTTCGCCGAGCAGACCATCGTTCACGGCGGCTTGCAGTCCATGCCGCTGGACTACAACAACGTCGACCCGCCCTTCTACAGCGAAGCCGAGCGCGAGTTCGCCCCTGCGGAGGACTGGACGGCCTTGGGCACTGATACGCTGGTACTCTACATCCAGGGCAGGGCCAACAACACGCCGGCCCCGCTGTACGTTGCGATCGAGGATGCCTCCAACCGCAGCGTCGTTGTCATGGATCCCAATCTCGCGCCCCTGACTGCAACCGAGTGGCTCGAGTGGAGGATTCGGTTGAGCGATTTTGCGGGCGTGAACCCGGCGAGGGTCAGGAAGCTGATCATTGGCGTGGGCGACGAGGCCAACCCGGTGGCAGGCGGAACCGGGCTGCTTTACGTCGATGACATTTGCTTGACCAAGCCTGCGCCGGCGCGTGACTAAGTATCGGATCGACGTTCTCCGCGCCAAGTCGGTGACGCGGCTGATCGCAGCAATGGCACGATACGGGCCTGTGCCGGACAGCGTTGGCACAGGCCCTCTCTTGTTCCGTCCGGCAAGGGAGGCATGGATTGAAAATGGTCAGGATAAAACGGATCGTGCCTTGCATGGCTCTGATGCTTACCTGGGTGAGTCCGGGCGAGGCCGCGGAGCCGGAGCGCTGGTGGCTTCAGGCGCAGCGGATGCTCCAGACGAATCTGCGCGAGATCGACGCGACGATGGACATCGACCGCTACGTGCAGGAGGTCAGGGATTTCGGCGCGAACGTTGTGCTTTTCAATGTCGGAGGCATAGTCGCCAATTATCCAACGGAGCTGCAATACCACTATCGCAATCCCTATATGAAGGGCGATCTCGTCGGGACCGTGCTGGAGCGGCTGCATAAGGAAGGGATTCGGGTCATCGGCCGGTTCGACTTCAGCAAGATCAACGAGAAGTTCGCCGCCGAAAAACCCGAATGGCTCTACGTCAGCGAGAAAGGCCGGCACGTCAACTACAACGGCCAGGTACACACCTGCGTCAGCGGCGGTTACCAGCAGCAGTACATGTTCGAGATTCTCGGCGAGGCGGTCCACCGCTACCCACTCGACGGCGTGTTCTTCAACATGATCGGCTATCAGAGGTCGGACTACAGCGGCAACTATCACGGGATCTGCCAATGCCGGGCGTGCCAGGACAAGTTTCGTGAGTACGCCGGCATGGACCTGCCCAAGACACGGGATGACAACAGCCCGGTCTACAGGAAGTATCTTGAGTTCACGCGCGTGATGAGTGATCGGCAGTTCAATCGGGTGAACGCATTCCTCAAGGCGCAACGGCCCGCTCTGGCGATCTGCACGTACACCGCGACCGGCGTTGACATCATCCGCAAGGAATCGAACACGCCCCTGGGGGAGGGGACCTATGCCGACACGGACAAGGCGAAAACGACGCTCCTGACGGCCGGCGAGCGGCAGCTTGCGAACTGCGCCGTTCATTTTATCGACATTCCCTACCGCCACGCCGCCGTGTCGCCGTATTTGACGGTCCGCCGTATCTGGCAGCTCTGGGTCAACGGCGCCTGGTTGGACTTTTATTGCATCGGGCCGCTCCAGCGGCAGGAGGACCGCGCCGGCCTCGATCTGGTCCGGCAATTGTATCGCTTCCACGCCGACAACGAGAAATGGCTGAAACAAACGAGGCCGGCGGGTGAGGTCGCCGTCGTCCGGCGCGGCGGCGCCGAGTATGGCGGCCTGGTGCAAATCCTCAGTGAAAATCAGGTCGCATTCGAACTCAGCACGTTCGAGGAGTCACTGCTCAAGAAGTATCCGCTTGTCATTGCCCCCGATGCCGGGCGGTTAAACGAGGGGGAGTGTGCGGCGTTGGATGCGTACGTGGACGGGGGCGGACGGCTGTTGCTGACCGGCAAGGTCCCGCCGTCTCTCAAGTGTATGGAGGACGTCACCTTCCGACAGAGCCGCCCGGCGGAAAAAGGCGCCTACATCCGGATTCGCCCGGAAGATCGCCGGCGCCTTGGCCGGGGCGAACTCGAAAGGCTGGACTTGGTCTTTCTGCAGGGGCTTTTTCACGTCTATGAGACACGTGGGGACGGCGAGGGTCTGCTGCGGCTCATTCCCGCCGACATGTTCGGCCCGCCGGAAAAATGCTACTACCGAAACGTTTCAGACCATCCGGGTTTGCTGCTGAGAAAGCATGAACGCGGGGCCGTCGCGTGTTTTCCCTGGGATATCGGCAGCCACTACGAGCGGCAGTGCCATCAGGGGCATGCAAGTCTTGTGATGGGCACCATCGATTCGCTTCTCGGACTCGACCGGCGGCTGCGCGTGACGGCGCCTCCTCTGGTCGAAGTGACGCATCGCCTCGCATCGGACGGAAGATTCGAATGGGTAGCGCTGTTCAACCATTCGGGTCAGCAAGGCAAAGTGCTGCATCGTCCGGTTCCCATCCGGAATATCAAGATCGATTTGAAGCCTCATCGCAAGGTCAAAGCGGTCCGTCTGCTCCAGGCGGGCTCGACGCGCGGGTCTTCGCAAGGCGGCGACGGCCGCATCCTGGTCACTGTGCCCGAACTGGGCCACTATGAGGTCGTGCTGTTCGAATATGCTGAATAGGCTGCATGGAGGTCCCTTGATGGCGTGCAGTCCACGACGAATAGCGATGTGGTCGGTCGCACTAGCGGCGCCGACGGGCTCTGCGGGACGCGCCGACTGGCCCATGGCGGCGCATGACCCGCAGCGGACCAGTTGGGCGGCTGAAGAGCAGATGCCGCCGCCGACGCGGATCGTCTGGATGCGCAAGGTCGAGCGGTGGATTCCGACCAAGGCGCACGTGATTATCGTTGCGGGCGAGGGCGAGCGGCCGGACATGGTTTTCGTGCCCACCGCGGCGGGCGTGTATGCCCTGCGCGCCGATACCGGCGCCGACGTATGGGCGTACGCTATGCCGGTGCCCGTGCACACGAAGTTCAACGAAGGCGCCACGTCGCATTTCTACGACGTGTCCGGCACGTTCAACGCGACGGCCCTGGCGCTGAAGCTCCCCCAGGCCGAGTTGAGCCCTTATCTGGACAGCCCACTGGTGCAGCGCGGCGACTTGTATTATATTCAGAACCTGGTCTCGGCCCTCGAAGCCGGCCGATAGCGTTATGGCGGCCAAAGAGAATATTGGGAGTCGGTGCAGTCACGGAGTTGCTCAATGCAGGCCAACGTTACCCGCAGAGGTTTCCTCAAGTGTTCCGCCACAGGAGCAGTGGTAGTTGCAGGGTGGGGCTTGTCCCGCCGCAGCCTTTCTGGCGAGCCAGGACCCGCTCAGCATGACAAGCCGCAGAGGCGACCGAATATCGTGATGTACATCTCCGACGATCATGGCATCGACTTTGTCGGATGCTATGGTAATGGGGACGTCAGGACGCCGAACATCGATGCATTGGCGCAGGAAGGGACACTGTTCACCCGGATGTTCGCGGCATCGCCGACGTGCGCCCCTTCGCGATCCGCGTTGTATACAGGGCTCTATCCGGCCCGCAACGGCTGCATGGGCAACCACACGACCTGCCGGTCGGACATCACGGCCTTGCCGACGTACCTGAGGCGACTGGGCTATCGTGTCGTGCAGGCCCACAAGGTCCACGAGAAGCCCAGGGAGGTGTTCAGTTTCGAGTACATCAAAGCGGACTTGCCCGCCAATCCTGCCTATTCCAGGAGGTATCGTCGAGAGGGTCTGGATACCGAGGCTATTGACACGTTTCTCGCGGAGCATGCCGCGACGCGGGCTGATACGCCTTTGTGCCTGATCATAGCCGACAGCAGTCCGCACGTCGTCTGGGAGCCGAACCGGGACTACGATCCCGCGAAGCTGAAACTGCCGGGCTTCCTCGTCGATACGGACCTGACGCGCCGGGCGATGGCCAATTACTACCAGGACATCACGACGATGGATAAGCGACTCGGCGCCGTGAGGTCGAGCCTGAAAAAACACGGCTTCGCGGATAACACTCTCTTCATCTATACCACCGACCAGGGCTCGGAGTGGCCGCACTCGAAATGGACGCTCTACGACGCCGGCATTCACGTGCCCTTCATTGCCGTCTGGCCCGGCGTCGCGAAACCCGGGACGAGTTGCGACGCCATGATCTCGTTTGTCGACATCACCCCGACGTTCGTCGATATCGCCGGGGGCGAGCCGCCGCAGGGCCTCGACGGCAGGAGCTTTCTGGCCGTGCTGAAAGGCGCGGAGAAGTCCTTTCGCAATACCATCTATGCGAGCCACACGCGCGACGGCAACATGAACGTCTTTCCCCAGCGCTGCATCAGGGACACCCGCTACAAGTACATCCTGAACCTCAATCCCGAGAGCGTCTGGACCACGCACTGGACGAAGGTCTCGGGCATCCGCGAAAGCCACAAGGAAGTCTGGGATACCTGGGTGGAAAAGGCCCGGACGGACCCGCAGGCGGCCCGGATGGTCAAGCTCAATGAGCGGCATCCGCGGGAAGAACTCTACGACACGCGGGCAGACCCATACGAGCTGGACAACCTCGCCGAGAAGCCGGAGATGAAACCGGTCCTGCTCAGGATGCGCGAGCAATTGAACCAGTGGCTGGCCGAGCAGGGAGAAACATCAGGATTGCCGGCAACTTGAAAGACAATCGTACGGATCAGGGATAACTCTGGCACGATAGGATTCAGTCGTCCTGAGCGCAGCGCAGTGAAGGGGGTTCCCCAAACGCGAATGACTGCGTTTGGGGGCCCCAACGATTTGGCCTGCGGGCGAGAGAAACCTCCCTTTCGATGGCCAGGTCCTTCGGCTTCGCCTCAGAGCCTGCCCTGAGCGTAGCGAAGGGATGACAGAGCCCACCGCGCAAGAATTCTTCCTAATCCGTATCAGTCCTGCCTGGGCAGGGGTTTGGAGGTGGCCAGGGCGATGACGCGACCTCGGTCGCCGACCGCGCAGTAGAAGTGGTACACGATATCATTGTGCTTGATGACCCACGGCTTGTGGGCGAAGGTTTTGTCCCAGGGCTCGGAGGGCTCGATCAAATGCGGGCCGTCCCATTTGGTCCAGTGGGCCAGGTCGTATGAGCAGGCGAAGGTGTCGAATGCCTTCGGCTTCCAGAAGGCGCCGAAGTAGTGCATCACCCAAACATCACCGATTCGCGTGAGCTGAGGGTCGCCCGAAATGCCCTTACCGTTGTCGATGACGGGGCCCCTGCCGAAACGGAGCCAGTGCGTCATATCCTTCGAAACGGCCATGCCGATGCACTCGTGTCCGTTGCCCCGCTTGCCATTGTAGAACATGACAAAGGGATAGCCGAGCATTTCGGCCTCGTCGCGGATGATATTGCTCTTGTAGAGCGTCACCGTCTCAAACTCGCGCACGTCCGGCTGGTCCCTCGACAGGATGGGCTCGTCGAGGCGGTTCCACTCCGTCGCCCGTGCCGGGTCGTTCGTCCAGGCCATACCGATGGCGAGGGGGTCGGTCTCATAGCCTTCCAGGGCGCCGCCGATGTAGGACAGCCAGTATTTGTTGTCGTGCGTCCCCAGGCTACCGGAGCCGCCCCAGACGGGGTCCTGAAGAGCGATGAATCCGGCCGCTTGTCTGGCGTCCCACGTGCCTTCGCGAAACCGGAGGATCTTACCGAGCGGTTTCCAGTGGAGCAGGTCCGCGCTTTGTGCCAGGGCGGTCTCGTAGCCCGTGCCGGCGAAGATGATGTAGGTCATGTACCACTGGTCGCCGTGCCGGAACACGCCGGGACAGTCAACCTTCGCACCATCATCCCCCACGAGAATGACGCCGTACTTGTAGGGCGTCTTGACCTCGTCGTAAATGTGCTGCATCACCTCCCCCGGAACTTCGGGCCGTCCTGTCGCCACCCCGCCGGGCGGAATGGATTGCCAGTTCATCCGGCCATGAGCCTCGATGCATGAAACCAGCTTCTGCATGTAGAAGAGGTCCGCCCGGCACCAGGGGATGTCGAGTAAACGCTGCAATTCATCCGCCGATTCGTTCAGGACCCATGCCCTGGCGGCGAAGATCTCCGCGGCCATGGTCGGGAAGGCGAACGGCGATTCGTTGCGCCACATCGTTTCGACGCCCCAGGCCAGGTGCCAGGTCGGCCGATGGTAATCGACGTACACGTCCATGAGGTGTTTCTGCGTTCGCCCGGCGTAATGGGCCAGGAAACGTCCGACCTCGGGTGTCAGATGCCGCCAGCGCGAGCAGATGCTGCGTAAGACCGGCACTTCCGCGATGAGTCCGCCCCTGGTATGGGCAAACTCGTACGCCAGCCGCCCCCGCAGGGCCTTGCGTGTGATACTCAGTCCCTTCTCCACGGCCTCCTTGTCTTGCAGGCGTGCGGCTATCCGGCAATAGGCGATCAGGCCGGCCAGATAGCCGTTGCGGCAGTCTTCCCCCATTTTGTTGGGAGCCTGATCCGCGAATGTCTTCAGTTGTGCCCAGTTACTCTCGATGTGTTCCCAATCGTTTGTCACCTGGGCCCAGAGCCAGAGCGGATAAAGACGCGCCACGTCCGTGCGGGTGATGTCATCCGCCAGCCGGAACAACTTGTCGGGAGCGATGTCGTAATAGGAACGAATCGCACCGGCCGAGGGCTCCACAGTTCGTTTGCCGGTAGGGCCTTCCAGCGGCCCGCCCGGACCGCGCAAGTGCTTCACGTATCGTCTGATGTTCTTCTGAAGGTTTTGATCGACATGCGGATATGTACGGGCCAGTGTGAGCAATGTTTCCGTCGGATCGGCGAAGATGCGATAGGCTTCCCTCGGATGTTTGCCCGGCGGGAAAAGGAGTGGCTGCCATGGCTGTGAAATTAACTCCCGAACCTGCGTCGCGAGTTTGGCCCGTAGACCATCCAGGTCACTCTGGCCCGCGAATTCCACCATTCTCGCCTGCCGGATGAATGGGTCCAGTTCGCTATCCGTGATTTCGCTGACGCGCTCGGTGGCCTTCGGTGTCAGGGGGTCGTGGACGGTGCCCGGGACTTTTCCGGGCAGGGCCTCCAGCACGTGGCGCAGTCTCCGGAAGCCCAGAATATCCCAGTCCCAGGGCCGTTCCTGCATCTTTGCCCATTCTTCGCCGGTGAGTTTCGCCAGCGGCGGATTGGATTCCCTGTCTGCTTTGCCGTTCGGCGACATTCTGTACGCGATGAGAGCGGCGCTGGCATTCATCTCGTGGGTCGGGATGTAGTAGAAGCTGTCGCCAGCGACGGAAACGGCGGTGTCGATGACGGAGCCGCCGCCATAGACGGCCGTGCCGCGGGCGAGCCATTCCTTGCCGAGAGGCAGGGGCTCGCCGCGAAAAACCATCGCCCAGATCCCGACGGCTTCGCCTGGGGCCGGTTCGTGGATGTTCCGGCAGAACGGTTGCGCGTATCCTTGCAGAGTATCCAGGTCCATCGCATTGACGTTGTCCTGGTGCGTGTTGATGAGCACGCGTCCCGCGACCGAAAGCTGACATTGCTCGTCGTGGACGAGAAGGAGGCTGTCGTGCCAGCCGTAAGTCCGCGACTGGTCCATGATGGGCGTGATGTGACCGGTCGTCGTGTCGAGATAACCGACGTTGAGGAACGGCGAATAGTGCTCGTATCGGCAGCGCAATAGCGCCTGGTACCTGACAATCACCTTGCCGTCGGTGGTCACGACCGGCGGTGCGCCGGTGCCGTTCATGCTCTCGGCATACACAATCGGCGCCACGAATTTCTGTCGACCCGTATCAGGATCCAGTACGAAGAACGTCTGGTAAATCGGCTCTTCGGTGAGTTTCTTGCGGATATAACATAGTTGCGCTTCATAGCTGCCCGGCTCGCCCATCTTCTTGAAATTGGCCTCGCGCAGCTTGGCGTTTTCTTCCTTGGTGTGCCGCCAACTGGCGAAGTCGCCGAAGATCTCCTTGACCATGCCCATCAGGACCGGCTCGAATGAGTCCAGGCAGATGGCGGGCGTCGTCGTGACCATGACCGAGCCGTCGGGTGCGATGACCGGATGGTATCCCCGGAAGCTGACGCCGGGCAATTTCGGGCTTTGCCATATTCGCCGACCGCCGGCGAAATCGAACGCATGGACACGCATGTTCTCACCGGCGACATACACCCGATCCCTCGCGCTATCCAACGCCGGACTGGAGAGCAGGGGGCCTCCGGTCGCTCCTTTCCACTTGACGGACCCTGTGCCGAGGTCAAGTGCATAGAGGCTTCCGTCCCGGCTGCCGATAACGACGATGCCCTGATAAATCAGCGGCGCGTTCCAGACCGCGGCGCCGGTTTGGAAGTGCCAGGCGAGTTTGCCGTCTTCTGCGTTCAGAGCACAAATCCTGCCGCTCATGTCGCCGAACACGACCTTGCCGTCACCGACCGCGCACGCATGCAGGATGGCCCCGTCCGCGCGATGAATCCAGGCATCCTCGCCCGTGTCACAATCGATAGCACGGAGCGTTCCCCGCATAGTACCGATGAATACTCTGCCGCCGGCAATCACGGGTTGCACGCCGGCCATGAGGCCTTCGTCGGGGAATAGCCGATACCATTTACGTTCGAACGGCGGTCGGATTTCCGTCGTCGTCGCACCGGAGCGAGCGCAATCGTGGGCCAGCATCGGCCAATCGCTGCCCGGTGAGTCTGCCGCCGTCTGGCCGAAGGCCGGCATCAACGCCCACAGCAGGAGCAGGTGTACGTGAAGGATGTGGATTAGCCGATGTTCTGGACACGAGGATATCATCTGCAACTCTCACATTCTCCCAAGACGACACCGCCGCCTTTGTCATGCTGAACGAAGTGAAGCATCTGGCCCTCGAACGGGAAGTCAGTAGAGCAGCAGGTGTTCTATTCACAGGCCGGATCCTTCGCCTTCGGCTCAGGACGACAGGATCAGGTCGAGGTTACTCGATCAGATACGGCTGTTCCGGCAGGTCGCGAATCCAGATGTTGCGAAAAGCAATCGGATTGCCGTGTTCCTGCAGCCGGATCGCGCCTTCCGTGTGTGGAGCCCCATAGGCAGCTTTCACTTTGTGTGACGTCGTCCCTTCGATCTCGACGTTGTTCTGCACGCACACTCCGTTGTGGAAGACCGTGATGCGGGCCTTGCGGATACACTTGCCGTTTCCATCGAACAACGGCTTCAAGAAGGCAATGTCGTAAGTCTGCCACTCGCCCGGCCGGCGGCTGGCATTGACCAGCGGCGGGTGTGAGCCGTAGATGGCGGCGGCCTGGCCGTCAGCGTACGTGTGGTTCGTCCTATAGTCATCATCCGTGTAGGAGTCGAGTATCTGGATCTCGTAGCGATCCATGAAGAAGACGCCGCTGTTACTGCGCTTCTGGTCCGTCACCTCCGGCGGGATACCCTCCGGCGTCCTCCACTCGATATGCAGCTGGCAATTGCCGAATTTCTGCCGCGTGTGGATGCCGCCGGCCTTGGGCGGCACGACCATATAGTCGTCGTCGACGATCTGCCACTGGGCTGGAGCCTGGCCGCCGCCTCTGTCGCTCCTCCAGTGCCACAGGTCCTTGCCATTGAACAGAACGATCGCATCGGACGGCGGCTGCCCATACGCCTGCGATTCCACGACCGGCGGACGGGGCCGTGTTGTATCGTGGACCTTGTATTTCTCCATCGCGGCGTAAGCGGTGACGCCCAGCAGAAGCACGGCCGGCAACAGATAACCAGCAGATTTCGCCATCTTCGATTTGTGTGTCATGATCTTCTCCTTCATCTGGAATTGGCGTCGGTACAAGAGACTGCGAGCCCCAGGTCACATCCCGGGACCGTTCAGTGTCTATCATATCCAGTACGGCCCCGCAATTCCATTGCGTTTTCCTTAGGAGGGCGCACCCCGAAGCGCAACCTGGCCAGGGCGTGCCCATCGTGAAGGGGGCGGCCGGTCAATCCAGTGGTTTGCGGCCGGAAACGATTTCCTCGATGCAGCAGGCAACGATGTAGTCCGGCAGCTTCTGGAGGGCAGGGTCAGCCGCATAGGCGGTGATAATGCTGCGGTCGGGAAAAGCGCCGAGGCGCTCGATCAGCTCATCGGCGAGGTCCGGCAAGGTTTCGTCCGGGGCGCTCCGGGCCGCACGAGACCGGACCTCGGCGACAAGGTTCGCAAATTCAGGACGGCTGTCGTACCAGTTGAGTTGCAGCTCCAGTTCCGCCGCTCCGCGCGACGATACTCTGTCGAACGTATATTGAATCCCAATCGGGTTATAGCTCTCCAGACGCTCATCGAAGAAGGCGACGCAGGTCTCGCGATAGGCAGCGAGCCGGCTCGCATCCATATTCGTGAAGCCTTGCCTGGCGGCCTCGGCGGGCAAGAGCTCATCCATACGGGAAATGAGAAGCTCGCGGCTTGCCTCCAGCCGCTCGTAGAGACGCTCGTAGTATGCTTTCAGGAGCAGTTGCCCGGGATTCATGCTCGTATCGCGATTCCGATTGTCATTCCATCCTGAATGTCAGGTTCTGGGAAAGACTCCGGCCATCAGGTCCGCCAGCATTCTAACCGATTCCTGCACCGCCTGGCAAACGGGTTGTCCGAGTTTCGTGTGGCCCGGCTGGACACCGATCAGGCAGATGTCGGCCCCGGTCTCGCGGCGGAGCACGTCAAGGAACAGGCGGGGTGACAAGGCATGGGTCGAGAAAGCGAAGGAATCGATGTCCTGGGGCTGGAAGAGCCGGATTGTCCCGGGAGCTTCGCCGAAGTCGACGGCATCCACGATGATGAGATGGTCAGGTCGGGTCGTAACGATGAGTTGGATATAGTTCTCCGGGACCGTTCCTGTGTCAATCACCGGCGCCGACACCCGCCCCGCAAGCTGCTCGCACGACAGGGGGCCGGCGCCATCATCGCCCTTGAGTATGTTCCCGATCCCGAGAATCACGACCGTCGAGCCGCGCCAAGGCTCGAGTTGCTCTGATAGCTGTCGAAGGGCCTGCATCTCGTATGTCTATCGTCCAACGGTTACGCGGCTCGTTTCGCCGGGCGGTTGCGGCAAAGGGCGCGAGCGCTGTCCCACGCACCACGTAACCGATACGAGCCGTGCGACCGCAACCGGTCTACCGTTTATTCACAGCCGGACATTCAACTCATACTTGCATTTGGGGCACAGGATTCGCATGAAATCGCTGGTTTGGGCCTCGGTTCGGGCCGGTTGTGGGCCGTTCGATTGTTCCTTCAACAGCTCATCGCTCTTGGCGAGCAGCAGCGATGGATTGGTATAGGCCAGCGGCCCGAGCTTCTCGTAGAGCCAGACGAGGTGTTTCTTCGTGCCGATGGACGCGCCACATTTCTCACAAAGCTGGAGCTCGTATTCGTGGGTCTCCCTCATGCTCTGTCGGTCCAGCCCGGCCAGGTCCCACTCATTCGAAAGCTTGATGCCGGTCCCCGTCGTGCAGTTGTCCTGGCAGTTGCCGCAGAAGATGCACGTATCGTGGCGCAGGGTAATCCGTCGCATCGGTGTGCCGTTGTGGAGGTCGTCCACCTGCGTCAGCGCACTCGTCGGACAGACGTTGACGCAGGCCCCGCAGCCGACGCACGTATCTAGATCGAATTCGGGCTTGCCCCGGTACCGCTCGGGCACCGTGCACGGCTCGACCGGGAATTTCGTCGTGAAGCGCGGCGAAAGAACCGCCGTGACCGCCTCTTTCAACTCTCGCAGTTTGGGTAGACGCACTTTCGGACTCCTGTGCCAGCCGGGCACGATGTCATTGCGAGCGAAGCGAAGCAATGACAATCGCGGCCCGGGAGATTACCACGGCCCCATGGCCTGCGGCCTCGCAACGGCAACTCATCTTATGTTTCACGCTCCTGCAACTGTACTTGTTCGAGGGCTCCCGAACGCGACGGTTCGCGTTTGGAGTCCCTGACATGCTCGGCATATTTGTCCACGACGGTTCCCTCCCACAGCGCGACGCCGGAGGCGTAGGCGCCCCTGGCGATGGCGTGGGCGGCCGTCGGAGAGGTCACCAGGACGAATACCGCACAGATGATCGCCTTGGCGGCCAGTGCGCCCGTGCCGTTGGCAAGGGCCACGCCCACCAGAAGCAGCACCGTGCCGAGCGTCACGCACTTCGTGGCCGCCTGCAGCCGATTATAGACGTCCGGGAAACGAACCAGCCCGACGCAGCCGAAGATATTGAACAGAATGCCCACGGTGATCAGAATGTACCCGACAACGTCACTCATCGAAGCTCCTGCCTTCCAAGAATTTCGCCAGCGCGATCGTTCCGATGAAACTCAGCAGCGCCCAGGCCAGGGCGACCGTCAGGTAGAAGTCCTGGCCGGTAGCCAGGCCGAGCAGGGCACAGAACCCGACGACGACGATACCCAGGATGTCGATGGCCACCGTCCGGTCCGGGGCGCTTGGCCCCCGGCCGATCCGGTACAAACACATGAAACAACACGCGCACAAGGCGATATAGAAGATCTGCATCAATACCTGCATAGGTGCCTCGGGTCACTCAAAGATCTTGCTCAGGAACCATTCGAACCTTTGCGAAATAAGCCGTGATGCCTTCTCCGTGTCGTCGGAGGTCACGTTGATCCAGTGAACGTAGAGATAGCCGTCGTCGGTCAGGTCCACCGTCAGCGTGCCGGGGGTGAGCGTGATGGAATTCGCCAGGGCGGTAATTGCCGAATCGGTTTTCAGATGGGTCTTGACCTTCACGATTCCCGGCCGGATCGGCATCGCCGGATGCAAGGCCCGGTAGACCACATCCAGATTTGCCCGAATGACGTAGTAGAAAAATACCGGAACGTAGACCAGAAACCAGAACACGCGGACCAGCGAGATGAAGACGTGGTGTTCTCTCGGCAGGATGTCATGGAACAGGACCGCCACCAGAAGCGACGCCATCAACCCGGCGGCCACGACCTGGAGATTGATACGGCCGTTCACGAACGGCCACGCCACCAGAATCCACACGACAAAAGCCAGGACGAAATAGATCAGCCGTCGCATCAGACAAACCCCTGTTCTCTTATCCGATCAGTTCCGTTGAATAGCTGACGCCCTGGAGCAGGGCATCGACCGCCGGCTGCAGGATGCCGGCTCTCAGCGCCGGCACCAGCACGAGCAGGCTCATGAAAACGCACAACACCGTGAGAAAGAGCATCGCTACGAGCATCGACCCTCGGACCTCGCGCACCTGGCGCAGATGGTGCGGCAGCTCGCCGAGGAAGACATGCCGCTGCACTTTGAGGTACATGATCAGCGTGCACAAGCTGACCAGCACGATCACGGCGGCAATCCAGTAGAAGCCCGCCTGCACCGCGGCGATTACGAGAATCAGTTTGCTCCAGAACCCCGGGAAGGGCGGCACGCCCGCGATCGAGGCCGAGGCGACCGTGCAGGCGGCCCGCGTGACGGGCATCCGGTCGGCCAGGCCGCCCAGGTCTCTCATCTGCCGGGTCCCGGTCGCCATTTCCACCGCACCACTCGTCAAGAACAGCAGGGACTTGTAAACGGAGTGGTTCACGAGGTGGAACAACCCGCCGAGCACGGCGAGGGACACCCAGGCCATGTTCGCTCCCTGTGCCAGCAGCACGGCCCCCAGCCCCACGCCGAGGACCACGTAGCCGATCTGGCTGATGCTCGAATAGGCGAGGAGCCGCTTGAAGTCCCACTGCCCGAGGGCCAGAAAGCCGCCCGCCACCATACTCAGAATGCCGAGGGTGACGAGGACCCATCCCAGAGGGATGGAGACGCCGAACACGTTGAAGACCAGCCGGGCCAGGGCGTACACGCCGAGGGCCTTGATGAGTACGCCCGATAGCATGGCGGAGATTGGCGCCGGGGCGGAGGGATGGGCGTCCGGCAGCCAGGCGTGGAAGGGAACCAAGGCAGCCTTGAGGCCGAACCCGGCGATGAACAGGCTCAGGGCAAACGCCAGGCCGGCGTTCATGCCCGTTCCCTGAATGGCTTTGGAAATATATGCCATGTTGAGTGAGCCGGTGTTGCCGTAGACCATCGCGACGCCGAACAGGATGAATATGGAAGCAATGCTCCCCAACACCATGTATTTGAAGGACGCTTCCAGTTCCTCATGCTCGCCGCCGAATCCGACCAGGGCGTACGAGGCAATCGAGGCGATCTCAAGGAACACGTACAGGTTGAAGATGTCGCCGGACAGCACGACACCGTTCATGCCCGCGACCATCAGCAGAAACAGACACAGGTACTTGGGCTTGGCCGTATATTGTTCCATGTACCGCGTGCTGAAGAGCATGGCGGCTGTCCCGACGGCCGTGACGGCCAGCAGCAGCAGCGAACTGAAGCCGTCCAGCACGAGGTTGATGCCCAGCGGGATGGACCAGCCGCCCACTTCGTAGACCTGTGACCCGCCGATGGACATGACGGCCAGGACCAGCAGGCACAGCATCATGGCGTTGGCCAGGACCGTGGCGGCGGGCTTGAGCCCTTTTCCCAACGCCGGGAGCACGAACGCCGCCGCCAGCGGCAGGACCACAAACGCGGGCAGTGGAACGCTCATCCGCGCAGCCTCCTTATCTCGGTGATATCGAATGTCTTGTACTTCGTATACGTCTTGATGCAGATGGAGATCATCAAGGCGAGCGAGCCCAGGCTGATGACGATCGAGGTCAGTACGAGCGCCTGCGGCAGCGGATCGACCACGGCGCTGAGGAAGTGGGCCGCGACCAGTTTCGTCGCCGCGTCGGCGCTGGACCCGGTGAGAATCGGGGCCGTCCCGCCGGCGCGATAGCCCAGCATGATCAGAAAGAGGTTGACGGCGTATTCCATGATCATGATGCCGACGACGATCTTGACCATGTTCTTTTTGACGACCGCACAATACAGGCCGATCATGAACAGCAGAAAGCACAAGGCATAAAGCATGGGTGTCACTCCTTCGCCTCGGCGGTCCGTTCGGCCGGGGACTTGCCGGCCGGTTTCTCGAAGTCATACCGGAACATGGACAGGACGAGGATCACCAGGAACAGCGACGCGCCCACCTTCAGGCCGATAACGATATTCGACAGGGGGATCGTGCCGCCACTGACGAGGGCGAAAGGCTCGCCCGGCAGATACCGCTGGTACAGGAAATTCACGAAGAACGTCCCGCCCGCCACCAGCCCCAGGATGGCGATCAGGGCGAACAGGAAGGCGCCCAGGCAATCCAGCTTCGAGGCAATCGGCAGCGGCAGGTTCTTCTCGACGAATTCCCGGCCGAAGGCCAGCATCAGCAGGACGTAGGAGGACGCCAGGACCACCCCGCCGGCAAACCCGCCGCCGGGGCTGAGATGTCCGAACAGGGTGATATAGATGCCGAACAGGAAAATCAGCACCTTGACCCAACTGCTCACGGTCTTGACGATGACGGTCATTCCCTTCATGCGTCGCGGTCCTCCAGAAGCTTGCGGCTCTTGTCTCGCAGAATCACGATCGCGCCGATGATCGCGGTGAACAGCACCGTGGCCTCGCCCAGCGTGTCGTAGGCACGGTAGTCCAGATATACCGACGTGACGAGGTTCGTCGCCCCGGTATCTCGCAACCCCTGGCTGATATAGGTCTCCGAGGCGGTTTGCGGCAGGTGGCTGAACACGGGCACGCCGAACTCGGGCAGCGTGTCGAAAACGCGCATCCCGGCCACGAAGATCACCAGGATGATCGCCACGGAAACCACGGTGCCGAAGAATTCCCGGTCGCCGGTGATGAACGTCAGGTCGCGCGAGATCGTCGCGCGAATCAGAATGATCAGACCCAGGACCTCCACGACGATCTGGGTGATGGCGATGTCCGGGGCGCGCAGAAACAGGAACATCAACGAGCCGCCGAAGCCGATCGCGCCGACGCAGATCACGGAGCTGAGCAGGTTCTTCGTCTCCACGGCCACCAGGGCCGCAATAATCATAAACACCAGCAGGATGTAGAACAGCGTCATTCCCGCGTTCCTCACAAAATGCCACAGACAATGAACAGCACCAGCAGCAATCCTATCGTCACCCAGGTCAGGTAGGTCGGCAGCACGCCGCTGTGCAGCCACCGGAGCATCCCCGTCACGACGAAGCCCACCTTGCCGCTCTGGTTGTACAGGTCGAAATGGCCTGCTTCCTGGCCGGTATACATCTGACGCAGGCCGTTCAGCGAGGAGACAGTCTTATAAAAGTGCGTGCCCGGGATAATCATCTGGTCGTTGGGTTGCACCTCCCCGCAAGTCCAGGTGGGCACCTCCCGGACTTTTCTGGCGAACGCGGCGACGGCCAGCACGCCTACCCCCAGTCCCACGCCAACCAGCAGCAGGGCGGTGGCCAGCTGTGAGTTCCACAGTCCGAAGAAGATCTCCATATCCGCCGGGAATCCCAGAGCGGGAACGATGAGTCGCAGGATGGGAATCGAGTAGAAGATGCCGAAAAAGACGCAGAGAAAGGCCAGGACCAGCATGGGGAACGTCTGAAGAGGCGTGACTTCCTTCACGTCTTTCAACCGCTCCGGCAGGCGGGACAGGAAGACCGAATGCAGAATCTTCACGAAGGAGGCCAGGGTCAGGGCGCTACCGAACATGGCGGCGACCAGCCAGAGAGGCCACAGCGAGCCGCCCGCGCCGGCACCGGTCGTTCCCATCTGCACGACGCCCTGGTAGACCATCCACTTGGAGGCGAAGCCGTTCAGGGGCGGTATGCCCGAGATGCTCAGGGCGGCGATCAGGCAGGCGGCAAAGGTCAGCGGCATTTTCCTGCCGAGTCCGCCCAGCCGGTCCAGTTCGGCGGTCCCGGTCGCTTCCTCGACGGCGCCGCCGCAAAGGAACAGGCAGGACTTGTAAATCGCGTGGTTCAGCATGTGGAACACGCCGCCCACGATGCCGACCGGGGTCATGGTCGCGATGCCGAGCACCATGTAGCCGACCTGGCTGATCGCATGATAAGACAGGAGTCTCTTGAGGTTGTGCTGTACCATCGCAATCATCACCGCGATGACGATGGTGGCCGCCCCGATGACGGCCAGCACGACGGTCAACGGCCCGGGCTCCAACACGAACATGCCTGTGACGAGCCGGACCAGCAGGTAGATGCCGAGAAGCTTGTCCAATGCGGCGGGCAGCAGCGCCATCACCGAAGCCGGACCGTACTCGCCGCTGGCGGGCAGCCACGTATGCAGCGGCATGGCCCCGGCTTTCGTGACCGCCGCCAGCATCAGCAGCAGAAAGGCGATGATGGGCAGTGCCGAGGTAGTGGGCAGGGCGATGTCGGACATGACGAGTGTCCCGGAAAGCGCCCACACCATACCGATGCCCAGCAGAAAGCCCGCATCCGAGGCCCCGATCATGGCGAAGCTCTTGGTCGCTGCGTAGCTTGCGTTTTTGCCTCCCGTGCTGATGAGGATATACAGCGAGGCGGTGACAATCTCCCAGAAGATCAGCAGGAGCAGAAGATGGTCGGAAAGGAGGATGCCGGCCGAGCCGCCGATCGCCAGCAGCAGGGAGCCGTAGTACTCATTGGCGCGCTCGACGCCCGCGCGTGATTTGAGCGAATACAGCGTGATCAGCACGCCGAAGCCCATCGCGAACATCAGGATGAACGAGCCCAGCGGGGCGGCGGTCAGGAGCAGGTCCAGCCGAAACTGATCGAGCACGAGCACAGGCCGGGCGTACATCGCCCCCTCCAGCCGGAAGATTTGAATCGAAAGCACGAAAGCAATGAGCGAGACGGCCACCGTCACCAGCTTGAACAGAGGCTTCGCCCGCCGCGGCAGAAACAGCAGCACAAAGCCCACTGCCATCGGCAGAAAGACCGGATAAAGCAGGATCCTGTCCAACTTAGAAATCCTCCAACTTCAACGGCGGTGCGCCGAGTTCTTTCTTGATTCGCGCTGTTTTCTCCCGGCTCAGCCGCGTTAATTCCTCGTAGTCGTGGATCACCTTGCTATGACTGTCCACCACGGCCACGCGCTCCGTGCAACTATAGCAGGGATCGACGGCGGCCAGGGTCAGCGTGACATCGGCGATATCCGCGCCGATACACGAGGCCTTGAACGACGGGACGTTGACGTAGCTCGGCGCCCGCACCTTGTGCCGGACGGGCCGGTTGCCGCCGTCGCTGCGCACATAGTGGAACGTCTCGCCGCGCGGCGCTTCGGCGTGCCCGCATCCTTCGCCCGGCGGGATCTCCTTCACCTCCACGGCGACAGGGCCTTTCGGGAGCTTCCTGAGCGCCTGCCGGACCATGTTGATCGACTCGAAAGTCTCCAACAGACGGACCACGGCTTTGGCGAATACGTCCCCCTCAGTCTGGGTGATGACCTTCCAGTCCAGGTCGGCGTAGGCCGCATACGGGTCGTCACGCCGCACGTCGATGTCGATGCCGCTGCCCCGGGCCGTCGGGCCCGTCACGGCATATTTGATTCCATCCTCCTTCTTCAGGACGCCGACGCCCTTGAGACGCGCGTGCAGCACCGGGTCGTCGAGGACCGCCTTCGTGAGCATGTCGGTCTTTTTCTCGATGGTATCCAGTTCCTGCAGGATTTTGGGTATCAGCTCATCGGGTATGTCTTCCCGGCAGCCGCCGACCTTGACGTTGCCGTAGTTGTTGCGGTTGCCCGTGATCTCTTCGAGCAGGTCCAGCACGGGTTCGCGGTACTTCCAGGCCCACATGAAGACCGTGTCGTAGCCGATGAAGTGCCCGCCCAGTCCGACCCAGAGCAGGTGGCTGTGGATGCGTTCCAGCTCGTTGATGATGGTCCGCACGTAAAGCGCCCGTTCCGGCGGCTTGATGCCCGCGATCTCCTCCACGGCCTGGACGTAGGCCAGCGGGTGCGAGGCCGAGCAGATCCCGCAGATGCGGGAAACGAGGAACGGGATCTGGTCGTACTGCAGGGTCTCGGCCAGCTTCTCGATCCCCCGGTGATTGTAGGAGAGCCGCACGTCGATGTCGGTGACCGTCTCGCCGTCGACGGTCAGTTGGAAGAACTCCATCTCCTCCTGGAGCGGATGGAACGGCCCGACCGCCAGAACGGACTTTCGCGCTGCCTCTTTCATTGCTGAATTTCCTTCCGCAGGGGATACGTCCCCGCAGGCCAGTCATCGTGCAGAATCAAGCGCTGCAGGTTCGGGTGGTTCGTGAACCTGATTCCCAGCAGGTCGTGCATTTCCCGCTCGATCCATTCGGCGCCGGGAATCAGCGGGGTGATCGAATCCAACTCGGGCGCCTCGCGGTTGCGCACGAAGGCCTTGACCGTGACGAGACAGCCGGATTCGTCGTCCGAGAAATGGTGGAGAACCTCGAAGCAATCCTCCGCGTCGATTCCCGTCGAGATCACGAACCGCAGGCCCAAATCACTGAACAGGAATTTGCAGACCTCGTAAACGCCGGCGGCCTCGCAGGGCAGGAATACCCGGTTCTCCGCCTTGCGCTCGATGCCTGCGAGTTTATCCTGTATCTGCGACAGCCGTTTGTCCAACTCGTTCTGTTGCATATTCCCTTTCCGGTTGCAAAGCTGCCAGTGCCTTGACCACGCCTGAGATAATCGCCTGCGGCTTGGGCGGGCAGCCCGGCACGTACGCGATAATGGCATTGGGATCGACCTCTCGGATGAGTTCGTCGATCGGACCGGCCATGTGGTAGGCCCGCTCGAAGATGCCCATGCCGCACGCACAGGCGCCCGTGCAGAAGACGACACAGGGCTTGGCGGTCTGCCGGTAGACTTCCTGCAGGCGTTTGGCCGCCTGCATCGTGCCCCCGCCCGTCACCAGGAGGGCATCCGCATGGCGGGGCGAGCCCACCAGCTTGATCCCGAACCGCTCGACGTCGAATTTCGGCGTCAGCAGGTTGACGATCTCGATATCGCAGTTGTTGCACGCGCCCGTATTGACGTGGAANNTCCTTGAGTAATATAAGCCTAATCTCCATTCTGCAAGACTCCAATCAAAGCCACGTGATGCCGTAATAGTTGCCGACCATTGCCAGGATGACCGCCGCCGCGAGCAGGGTCCCGCCGTAGAACCAGAAGAACCGCATCGCCTGGTCGATCCGCACGCGGGGGTTCGTATTCTTGATCAGAATCACCAGGACCAGCACCAGCACGAATTTGCCGATGCCCCACACGAGCGACAGGCCCGACGTGCCGATACCGCCCAGGAAGGCCACGACCAGAAACAGCGGCAATGCGACGAGCATCATCGCCTGCATGAGCTTCCAGACGGCCAGCAGGGCCCCGGAGTATTCGATCAGGACGCCGCCGGCGACCTCGGTCTCCGATTCGGCGATATCGAACGGCACGAAGCCGAGCTTGGCCTGAACGCACAGCAGTGCCACCACGAAGGCCAGCAGGCCCGAGATGCTCAGGACGGGGGCGTGCTGCGAGATAGCGGCCAGGCTCAACTGCTCGCCCGGCCCGACCACACCGGCGGTCTTGATGACGATCACGATGAAAGCAAGGACCAGCGGCAGCTCGTAACTCAGCACGAGTTTCATCTCCCGGCTCGCCCCGACCGCCGCGTGCGGGCTGCCGCTGGCGCTGCTGCCCAGAATCAAGGCCAATGAGGGCAGGACCATCAGGTACAGAGCGACGATGATATCGCCCACGTAGCTGACCCGGGCGACCGACAGCCACAGGATCGTCGAAAGCAGCAGCACGCCCGCCAGCCCGACGAGAGGGGCCGTCACAAAGATGGATCGCTGCGCGTCCTCCGGGATCAAGACCTCCTTGCCCATCAGCTTCATCACGTCCGCCAAGGGCTGGTAGACCGGCGGTCCCACGCGGTACTGCACCAGAGCGCTGACCTTGCGGACCAGCCAGGAAGCCAGCAGGCCCGCCGCCAGCGTGAACACGAAGCCCGGGAAGATCAAAATCCAAAAGAGATTCTGCGCCGCCTCAATCATTGCTTGGCCTTTTCCTTTTCTTTCAGGATCGGCTTCCAGGTGCTGCCGTCCGCCACCCTGACCACGATATCCGGCAGGATTTCCACCGTATTGTCGCTCTGCCGCGGCTTGCCATATTCGATACTGCCGTCCTGGCACGTCTGGACGCACAGGGGCTTTTCCTTCGGTTGCAGCCGGCCCCGGCACACGTCGCACGCGCTGGTTGCAAAAGCGATCAGGTCCCCGTCAACCGTCCCGAAGGGGCAGGCGGCCGCACAGGTTCCGCAGCCGGTGCAGAGCATGTTGGCCCGCTTGAGCACGCCCGTGCCGTTCGATTTCGGATTTTGGCCTACGGATTGTTCCGTGCTCGGCACCTTCTCCAGGGCCCCGCGGGGGCAGGCCGTCACACACGGAGCCCCTTCGCAGCGCCGGCAGATCATCGCGAAGCGAATCGTCTCCAGCAGCGCATCCACGCCTCTGTTCTGTGGATGATGCTTATAGGAGCACCGGACGGACGACTGCCCCTGCAATCGTACCTTGCCGAGGTCGATGATCAACTTTGCGCTCATGGTCCCTGCTACTCCCAGATATTCGGGTAATCTTTCACCTGCTCGTAGGTGAGGACTGGTCCGTCTTTGCAGACGTAGTATTTGCCGAGCATGCAGTGTCCGCACTTGCCGACGCCGCAGCTCATGTTCTTCTCCATCGACAGATAAATGTCATTCGGATCGAAGCCGAAGTCCAGGAGACTGACGGTCACGAACCTCATCATGATGGGCGGCCCGCAGACGATGGCCACGGCCTTCTTGATATCCACGTCCTTGCGATTCAGAATCGTCGTGACCACGCCCACGTGGCCGTCCCAGTTGCCGTTGGCGTTGTCTACCGTCAGCTTCATGTCCACGCCGTCGAGCTTGCTCCACGCGCCGAACAGGGTGTCCTTGTAGATGAAATCTTCCGGGGTCCTGGCGCCGAAGCGGCAGACCAGGGACTTGAAATCCCCGATGCGGTCCACCAGCGTCAGGAACAACGACCGGATCGGGGCCAGACCGACGCCGCCGCCGACGATATAGACCTGCTTGCCGGCGAATTTGTCAATGGGGTAGCCGTTCCCGTACGGGCCACGAATACCCACTTGCTGGCCCTTGGAGCATTCGTGGAGCAGGCCCGTGATGCGGCCCGCCTTCATGATGGTGATTTCCATCTTCTCGGTGACGGCGGGCGATGATGAGGGGGTAAACGGCGCCTCCCCCTCGCCCGGCAGGGTCAACTCGACGAACTGGCCCGTGTCGAACCGGAACGCGCTTTCCGGCACGATGACAAAGCTCTTGATGGCAGGGGACTCGTCGATAATGTCCACGATCTCGCCATTGATCGGTTGATAGAGGTTCGCCGTCATTTTGCCGCCTTTACAGCCCGTTTGCCCTTGTTCGGAAGCTCCTCGTTCAGTCTCTTGAGCACGTCGCGGATATCCATGTCGCCGGCCTCGGCGTCGATGCACCGCCCACAGCCGACGCACATCTCCAGGCCGTACCGGTCGAGAAAATACACGAATTTGTGCATGAACCGGTGCCGGAGCCGGTCGCCCAGAACCCGGCGGGGATTGGCGCCGCCGGCCACCGCGGCATAGCCGATGCGCATGCAGCTATCCCACATCTTCATCTTCGCAAAGTAC